>Ga0209208_10011939_pt1 | contig 11078 bp, 5 predicted proteins | sample S1TSphfallax_3_FD_187694 | JGI IMG/M metagenome (GOLD analysis project Ga0209208, IMG submission 187694) | Host-associated microbial communities from peat moss isolated from Minnesota, USA - S1T2_Fd - Sphagnum fallax MG (SPAdes) (version 2) | ecosystem: Host-associated > Plants > Peat moss >... | reverse complement strand
TACTTTGTTATCTTCTTACATTGGATTTTTTGAAAATAAAATCATGAATTAGAGATTTTTTTGCCTTGATTTTTTGAAAACAAAACTACGAACCAAATATATCTTTACCATAATTTTGTGAAAAATAAATTATGAATGTCAATTAAAATCAACTATAAAATTCCAAATTGTCATCAATAAGAAATATGTGATTGATATGAAATTAAGCAAATCCATGAAATTGCAAAAGAGAACAATATCAATGTTTAAGCCAAAAAAGAAGTTCCAGAAAGCTCCAAAAATTTCCAAAGGTATCAAAACACATTCAATTATGAATCCACAAAATAATAATTTGCAAATGTTTCAAAAAAACTTGCCCAAAATCATTTTGAAGCAAGATCATGATCTCACTAAGAAGTTAAAAATCATCGAGTGTTATATATTATGAATATACAAAGTACAATGTGTCATATGAACCATTGGAAGCTAAGAATTGTCTTAAAACAAAATCAAATTATTCTCTGTGTTGCATCTGTTACCAAACCAAAAAGGGCATTATGATCAACCACATAGTTAATTGTGATTAGAGAATTTTGAAGATAGCTAAATACATGTCCTAACAATGTGTGTGATGTTGAACTTGACTTTGTGTGCCTTAACATTGGTTGTGATGTTGTGTTGACATAAAAACTTTCTAATGGCTATCGACCATAGATGGATTCAAGTTATTGTTTGTGCTTGGGAAGTTCCACATCAAACAAATAATCCTAGAGCTTGGGGTCATGATGATAATCAACATTAAAATGGTTTGATTGTTGAACTTGCACCATGGTATTATCCTAAATTGTAACATCAAAACCAAAAACTTTTGAAACCGAAATAAATACATCCACAATAGCAAAATGGCCATCAACACCAAGATTGTTTTAAACAACATCAACAATGACACTCACATGAACCATACCTCGAGTAGCACCAACATCTCCTTCATTAACAAGAACACTATTATTAGCATAATGATGTTGAATTTCATCTTTAGCACCAATGTCATGTAAGAAACAAAAACTATAGTTAAAAAAATGGGAAATACTAAAAACCAAAAAAACAACATAATAAGATCACGTCAAATATTTTCGCATGAATAAAACACCATGAATAACAATAGTTCATCAACTTCTTGCATAAAACAAAACAAAAAAAAATCAATTAAGTTTTTTAATTTTAAATACGAGGTTGCATTCAGAATAACACGTACCGTAACAAGTGTAATGTTTGCTTAGTTTTTTCATGTTTTAAAGTTGTATTTTTAATATATCATGGGAACATGTGAATTAATTCGAAATTAATCCATTGAATTAAAAATTAATAAAAGCACTCATTAAACATTGTAACATTTTTTTTAAATAATAAAAGGACTTGTAAATGGATTTAATTTTCTTTGAAAATGACATTATTTACCAAATTTTAAACATGAACCTTAATAAAATAATATGAAGAAATTTTTAAAATATTTTAAAGACTTTTTTGAAGACTTTTCCAAGAATATTATAAGAATATTTCCCCAAAAATGGTCACAAAAGTAGTTAAAAAGCAAGCGGGTGTGGCTCATGTTATCCCATTTGCACCTATAAAAAAAAATTACCAAATGAAAGGATGTCCAACATTAACCTTTGCCTTGTCAAATGTTGCCTTCTTGTTGTTAAATGTTTCATCATATCAAGAAAATGGACTGCCCTTCATTTCATTATTAATAATGTGGTAGAGTTTTATTTCTTAAATTTTTGTCGATTTGGTTGTAACTACAAACATAATAAAACAAAGATAAAAACATTTCCTACCAAAAAAATTTAAACCCTAATTTTGCATGACACAAATTTCAAAACCTTAGTATAAAAAATTTCAAATCCTACAACCATAATGTTATCTGCCTTAAGTTTTAGACCCTAATTCCTACAAGTTTATGCAAACCAATAAGAAATATGTCATGTATGCAACATTTGTAGCAAAACAAAAAAATAACAATAGAAAAATAAATAAATAACGTGATAAAATTTTAAAAAATAGGAAACCAAATTCAATGCAAGAAAAAATTGGAGTTCCCAAAACTTATTTTTTGTAAAAACTTGGATCCCAATGTTTAATGACCTCCATACCATACTCTTAGGGGATGAATGTTTTCTTCCATCCTTGTAATGTTGACCTTTTTCCTAGTTTTGTTCGATAAATTTTTTGTTTCAAATTAGGAAAATCACAAGTTAGATTATCTATAAATAACTATAGTTAGTTTCAACCAATTAAAACCATCATGAACTATGTCATCATGTTTCTTCCACTTAGGTTTGGGTTATAAGGACAAAAGGTGAGGATTTGGTTTATCATTTAGCCTTTTGTGGGAGATCAACAAGCCAATTCCTTGAAAGTTGTAATGACATTTTCCATAAGGTGGTCAATAGAAAGTTTATAACAATCCATCAAACATCTTGTCACATACTAACCTACCTACTTAGGTGAAAAAATAAGTAGGTATTTTGGTAGCTAGGTACATAGGTCAACCTAGGTGGGTAGGTCAAATTAGGTACCTACCTAGCTCAGTAGAAAAGTAGGTTGGGAAGGTAAGTATTTTAAAAATGTGCATAATTTGTTTTTTTGTTTTGGGTTGAACTTTTTGATTAGCTCATCCCGTGTGCACAAATTTCTTAATGTGAAATTCATGACGACATCCCCTTGTTTATATAATGTTCAAAATAGAAATGAAGAACAAACAATATGGAATAAGTTTTGAAGTTGCAACTTCTTCACAAACTAAGTTGTAATTTGAAAACTTTCTTCATGCCTTACTTTCTTAGTTTTTATATTTCTAAACAATTCAAATATTAGATAATTAAATAATGATTAAATTTACATATATTTAAATTATAAATTATGCAATACAAATATTCAATAATCACTATCAATCACTTAAATAAACAATAACTTCTTAATTTTTAGAATATAATCGAATTATATGTAATATAACTAATGTAAAACTAATTTAATGACTATAACTATATATATAATATTTATGCTAAGATTATAGGTAATGAATTAATAATTGCTATTAAAAAGTAAATTCTTAGACGATTTAAAAAAATATATTATTCAACTAATTACATTACTTACTGTATAATTACACTTAGTGTTGTAAAATTTATTATAGGTCAAATAATTATTTTCTCTTGGTAATTATTAACTAGAAATAAAATAATTATGCACACACTAATTAATTCTTATTTGAAGTAATTGCAATGATTTTAAAGTAATGTCAAATTAATTACATTAATTAATTTCTTCTAATATAAGAATATAAATTAAGTAATATACAAATCTATGTTATAACAATAATTATTTAGTGTAACTTAGATTTAATAAACATAATCATTTACAATCAGTTATAAAAGTGATTTATTATGGATAAGATTAATAGAAAAAACCTTAAAACTTAATCAATAATTTTTTGAATTAAAATAATAATTTAAGATTCCAAAATAATAATTCAGAATTTAAATATCAAGTTTTAGATCAAATAAGTTTTTCGAAGTTAAATAACAAATTTCAAAATTGAAATATCAATGTTCAGATTCAAATAATAATATTCAAAATAAAATGTCCATATTAAGACTCAATTAATAAATTTTTCAGTTGAAATATTAATTTCGAGAATCCAAAATAATAATTTGGAATTCAATTTCAACTTTCAAGTCAAATAATTTCTTAAAATTAAAACTTAAAACTTTAGAATTCAAATATCGAATTTCAAGGTTAAATAAAAATATTTAAAATCAAAATGTCAATTTTTAGACTCAACATTTTTTCTGAATTGAAATACTAATTTTTAGATTTGAAAATAATAATTTAGAATTCAAATATCAATTTCTAGATCAAAGAAGTTTTAGGAATTTAAATAAAAATTTCTAGAATTGAAATGTCAATTTTCAGATTCAAATAAAAATATTAAAAATTGAAATGTCCATTTTTAGATTCAACTAATAATTTTCAGACTGGAAGTATTAATTTTGAAAGTCCAAAATAATAATTTGGAATTGAAATTTTTGGTTCAAATCAAATGATTATTTAGATTTGAAATATAAAATTTCATATTCATATTAAAATATTCAAAATTAAAATGTCCATTTTTATAGTCAATTAATAATTTTCTGAATTGAAATACTATTTTTGGATTCAAAAATATTAATTTATAATTTAAATATCAATTCAAATAAGCCTTTTTAAATTTTAATTGAAAATGTCATATTCAAATCTAAAATTTGAAATTCAAATAATGTTTTAAACAATTGAAATAACATTTTCATATTCAAATATCAAGATTCAAATTCATATATATATATTTAAAATAGTATTTTTCATAATTGAAATATCAATTTTCAGATTTGAATAAAAATTTCAAAGTTCAAATATTAATTTTGAGATTCATTATATGAACAATATACATACGTACACATATTATATATGTATATAATTTTAGTACATACATTAAAATACACCCCTATGTCATTGTAAAATATCTTCAAGAAGCAATTAATTTGGTGACTATTACAACTAATGGGACATATCAACATATTAATGGATGAAAATAAATGTAAAATTGATTCAACCAATAGGATGAAATTTCTTATAGTTGCATCATAATTGTGAAAATGATCAAAATAGTTGAAATTTGGTCTTGTAATTGCAAATATTTCTAAATTTAATCACAAACGACTACAAGTCGCATGTAGTCATAAATGGAGTGGTTACATTTTGGCTTATTTCTACTAGTGTTAACAGGAAATGCAATAATAAGAAATGCATTAATGGGAGGTCCAATAACAAGATTTGCATTAATAGGAAGTGCAACATTATAATGAATTGCAATATCAACAAACTTAGGACAAAAATCCCTAGATTCATTTACTACATAATGGACATCAAGGTCCTCACCTTCCAAAGAAACTAAAGGGTTGTGAAAGTGCGAAAATGCATCAACATTTGAAATTTGAGGGGAGAGAAACTCAAGAAGCTATAAAAAAATGTTTGATCTAACATTAGACCATAAAATTGCACCATTTAAATTATTGCTAGTAGAGGGTGTAGAAGCAAATGTAGAAATAGAAGATGTAGAAGCAAAAGCAATTGTAAAAGTAAAAGGTGTAGATGATGCAATAACACTTGAACAAGAAGCTTCATTGTCAAACAACTAGCTAAGTGAGCTCATTATTGATTCTAGAAAACCTTCAAAAACTTTTTCTTCAATTGTAGACATTTCACAACAATGACATTTTTTGGAAACCAACTCATTGTGATTATGGAACATTATGAAACAAAGGGAAGATTGAAAAGTAAAAAGTAAAAAATTGAAGAGAAAAAATTTACATGATATTGTAAAATAAAAAACATAAATCAATATGGAAGAACCTTAAATAACATCTCTTCATTGTAGATGAGAAAAAATGAACATCACCACATGGACCAATTTTAAAACCTACACACACAAAATAAAGAAAATAAGAAAATGTTATGAATAAAAAGAGATGAAATTGAAAAAAAAAAAAGGTTATGAAGCTCCACTATTCATATTTTTTTCTCCTCTGTATTAAGCTCATGTACATAAAGCTTGTTAAACTAAAAATGCATAGAATTTGTAGAAAAAAAAGGATGTAAAAAGTTCTACAAGCTATGTAACAACAATTCGCTTTTACAACAAGGGTGCATAAAAAAACTAGAAAAGCAAAACACACCAAGAAATAATATGACAAGAGTTGATACAAACATTGACTTCTCAAGAAACATGTAAAAAAATGCAACAAAATCTATGAAAAATAAAATAAAATGAAATAAGATTTTTTTTTAAAAGCATTAAAACTATTAAAAAAAGAGGAGTTGGTGATGACGTTGTTCAATTGCCAATGTTTGCACACATTGTTGACATTTACACACACAAGCTTCAACAAAACGAAGGGAAGAAAGTGGAAGTGTGCTCCGCTATAGAGCTTTTCACATAAACAAGAAATGGAGACATTGCATAGACATGTCACCATCTATTGCTTTAGGTTATGGCAAAGGTGCCAAAAGCAAAATATTAATATATTAAAAAAAAGATAAAAAATATAAATGTGAACAAAAAGAAATAAAAATACAATTGATCTTTACATAAGAGAAGGTTTTGTTGATAGAACCTTTCAAATTTTCAACCCCTTCCTTTTGTCCTACCAACCTCGAGTGGGAACTCAAATTTAGAAGGTTTTGCCAATGAAACCTTCTCCTGTACAAATGAAACACTCGAAACTTCAAAGTGAAATGAAATTGAAGAAAAGGAGAGAAATGAGATCCCTCTCACTTAACAAAACCTAACAAGTCCAAATTCCCTGAACCCTGCAGTCCAAAACCCTAAAGAAAATTTGGTAATGGGCCAATCAATGTGGCTCCTTCAAAGGATTTTTATAAAATTATGTGGGTGCAAGTCCCATCTAATTAACACAAAGATGAATAAGGGCCCACTAACATTTGAGCTTTTTGCTATTGCACACTACCAGTGACAAAAATAACTATTTTTAATTTTCTTATATTTTCATATGGTTTTCAATAATTCATCATTATTTATGTCAATGTCAAATTTAACAAAAATTAATATACATTTCATTGACATGAAAAGAAACATGTTAATTTTATTTTTCATATCCATGTTGGTGGATAAGGAACCCTAAACCCTAAACCCCTAAACATTTTCAAATCATCTCTCAAGTTTTTACTTCTTGAAACTCAAAAATCATTTCATCTGAAAACTAAATAAAGAACCAAATAAAAATTTCAGTGCTGTAAATACAAATAAGTGCATCCAATTTTAGATTTTTAAAGAAAAGTTAATTTTTTAAAAAAAATCCTAGAAATAGCAAAAAAAATAATTATAATAATAATAATAATAATAATAAAAGACCAAACATGTAGATGGATAATATCCTATTTGCACAACAACCCTTTTATTTGTTTGAACTTTGGATGTAGATGAAAATTTTCCAAAACCCTAAAACCTTTGAAAGAGCCCCCCCCTAAAAGAACCCATAGAAACAGAAAATAAAAAGATAAAAAGACCCGACATGTGGATGAATAAGATCTATCTATGTGCACAACCTTTCATCGATTTGGATGTACATAGCCATTCCGAGGATGAAACGAGTTCATCCATTCTGCGTGTTGTATGTACTACTTCGTTCGACAGTTTTGCATCCTACTTACGCTCAACGGTCAATAGTAACTAACTAGTAAGTAGAGCCTTTGTCTCTAGGGAAGCAGACGAACGAAGAAGACGAAGAGGAAGTGTGCGTTGTGGTGTATTTTGTGCGCTCGATTTTGTGTTTTCTGTTGCGGATTTGAAGGTCGCGTGCGGACAACAAAATTGAAGTGAAGAAGCGAAGCAAGTGCAAATCCATATTTGTGGAAGAAGCAGGAATTAGTTTTTCCCCTTTTTTTTTGCCTAAATTTTCTTGACTTTTGCATTAGTCGAGAGTTTGATTTGAAGCAGAAGTGAAGCGCTTCAGAGGAAGCAGACCTAGAGGAAGTTTAGAACAGAATTGTGCGTTGTGTTCTGTTTTGTGCACTCGATTTTGGTTTCCTGCTGTAGATTTGACGATCGTGTGCGGACATCGAACTTGAAGTGAAGAAGCGAAGCAAGTGCAAATCCATTTCTGGAAGAAGTAGGATTTTTTTAAACATATGTTTTTCCCCGTTCTTTTGTAGAATTTTGTGACTTTTGCATTCGTCGAGAGTTTGATTTGAAGCAGAGGAAGCAGACGAGTAACAAGAAGAGAAGTCTGTTTTCTGTTTTGTGCCCTCGTTTTTTTTTTACGGTACGGCTTTGAAGATCGCGTGCGGACAACAAAATTGAAGTGAGGAAACGAGGCAAGTTTATATCCATTCTGGAAGAAGCAGGTTGTTTTTGGTGATATTTTTTCCCCGTTATTTTGGCATTTGTCGAGAGTTTGATTTGAAGTCGAGGGGGAGGGATGTGAAACCGACGAGAAGTTGTAAAGGGTTGAGAGCGATGTTCGTGCGTGGAGTTAGCTGGTGCAAGGAAAGACGTGGAGTGTATCTGCCTTTGTGGCGGTAGTAGTTGTCGTAAGGAGGAAGAAAGAAAGCAAGGGAGAGAGAGGAGTAAACATGGTCACCAGAGCTGCATCTGTCAAACAGCTTCGTTCCTCGGTTGCTAAAAGTCCTCCTAAGAGAGCTCCGCTTAAGGAGATCAATCTTCAGGAGGAAAGAACTCCTGCGAGAAAAGTGAGGGAGAAGAGGAAGGAAGAGACGACGGAAGTTGCTGTTGCTGCGGAGATCGTGCAACCCGGCGGTCCGGGTGCAAGAACTTCAAGCAGCGAGTTCGAGGGATGGACGATGGAGCAATATGCAGATCTACAGAAAGCTTATGCAATGGTTCGACCAGGACCGAATTTCTGGCAAGAAGTGGCTCGGCAGGTGCAAATCTCCATCTCCCTGCACTGATCCGTCTGATGGGTTTTCTGTTTTCTCTCTGTCTTCGTCGCTGACGAGGGGATCTGTCTATGCACATTGTGTAGGTCTCCGGCAAGACGGCCAAGGAATGCTTCGACAAGATATATGCAGCGTATCCAACGCCCCCTGCTCCACAACCGAGAGCGCGACGAACGCGCATCAGGAACTCGCCTCTGATCCTTTCTTCCTTGTCACCGAAGCCTGCTGCTGGAGCAAAGAAGACGACAGGGAGGTCGTCGTCGGTTGGAAGAAAGAGGAACATCCGTTTACAAGCACGGAGAAATGTTCGCGAACTTCTTCGGCAACAGCAAACCGCAGATCGAGGCTACGAGGGAGATTCTTTTGCGGAGCTCGAGAACTTGAACAATGGTAGCAGCAACCAAAGTAGTGTGGATGACGCAAAAGAAGGCGCTGCTCTTCTTCTTCATCATCACCACAAGAGTCTTCGGTCGACTTTCTCTTTCGCGCTCCCTCATCACAACAACACCTTGCACGAAATTTCGACACATGGTGGTGGCGGCGACACTACTACTGCATCATCTATTTCCAGCCCGGAGGTACTGAAGAAACTGAAGGATCAGTGGCAGCATGACAAATACCTGGACATCATTCATGTGCGCCAGAAGTTTTGCAAGAGGAAGAAGAAAGGGGAGCCTACTACGGTAATGCCACCACAGTCACACATGTATTTGAACAGTTTCCAGACTGCAAAAGTGGCAGTGATGGAGGGAGCTAAAGACATTCTGCGCTCTGTGAAGCTCTTAGAAGAAGATGGGGTACAACCAAATGCTTGCAACTCATTTAGTGATCAAGAAGAGGACCAAGGATATCATACGGAATTCTCAGGAGAAGAATAGGCTGGTGAGTAGACTCTCTGAGCTTTTATAGTAGAAGACAGAAACTCAATAGAATCTCAAACCTTTTGTTGAGTTTTCTCTGCCAATTTGTTTCACAGATATGACATTGATCTGCACCCACTGCTGATGAAGAGCTGCCTACAAAATCAATGGAGGATGTTACAGTGGCTGTTCTGTGTACCTATACACATTGCTGTTTGAAAGTCTCCAAATATTGATGCGTGTGGGTGTCAGTGTCATCCAAACCACTTGGTTTTGTTCTTGTTTTTGTTTTTCTTGTTTAGAGCTGGCTTCCCTCATGTTCCTCTTTGCTTTCTGATATCTTGTGATAGCTGTTCTATACCATACATGTTATTGTTGAAACACTCTAAACATGTGTGTGTGTGTGTCTCATGGTTGTCCAAAAAAACTCCTTTGTTTTGATTTTGGGTTTTCTTTTCTGCGTTTTCTAAATTGTTCTTTAGAGTAGGCTTTCCTCATTTTACTGTTTGCTTGATGATATATTGTCAGATCTAAGACTCTTTAGAACTTTATTTTTAATCCAGTCATCTCTCAATTCTGTTCAGGTTTGTCTTAAATTGTAAGTATGGTGAATTGCAGGACTTAGCTGGTCACCCAGTGTGTATTCAAGAGCATTTCCCTGGTTAAAGGATCTTCACAACCCAAGTTAGTAAACTGGCTCCCAACTGTCTAAACATGTAGAATGTTGTTACAACAGATGACATTGATATGATGAGAGCAAAGAGCTCAGTCATTGTCCCTGTATGCTCTCAATTCTGGAATTCAATAAGAAAGGTGAAGGAAGTTTGAAGTTCATCTCTTGTTGTTGTGTCTCTGAAACTCTATCCATCCTCTGTATTGATCTAATTGAGTTGAGTGATAGGGCTGACAGCTTCTCAGAATGCAAAAATTGTAACTGAAGAGATACATGGGTACAACAACCCATGATGGATAGAAGCCCAGTTTTTTTAAAGAGTTGGTGGAAAAGCTGAATCATGTTCAGAGGTTTGCTTCCTCATTGAAATTTCCTCTTACAAAAACAGTGGACAACCTCAAAGCTTGATGTCATGAAGCTTGATGTAATTATCAATCAATTTTGGAAAGGCTGTTGGGTTTGACTCAAAAACACCTGCTGTTCAGAGACTACAGAAAGGATGCAGTTTTGATTTGGTCCCATATGTTGAGGAATGTTCACCTGGTGTGTAACCTATGAGCAGTTTGCTCCATAGCCTCGCTAATGTTATTGACCTCATAAAGTTTGTAGGTCAGGAGTTTAAAACATCTAAAGAGAAGCTGGTGTGACCCAGCACCTATGAACATACCACCCCAACTTTCCTGTTTTGAGGCCATCCAGTTGGTTGTTTTAGAACCCCTGGCTCACATTTAGAACCTTCAGCTATGGGGAGGCTAAGTGGGAGCAAGAAACCAATGTAGGACCCTTACCTAGAGTGTCTTGTCCATGCATGATACATCTATGTTGGTGCATTCATGGGTGCTAGTTCAGTTTGACCCATTGGATCTAAGTATTAAGAACCCAATGTAGGACCTTCACGCATGAATCCTCCTCAATCACAATAACCAAAACTTTCTACTCACTTGTTTTCATTGGAGGAAACCCCTCGAGACCTAAAATTTCAAATCCTTAGACACGTCCAAGTATTAGGTGAAAGTTGTTCTTTGTTTATTTTCTTTTGTAGGTTTTTTCTT
>Ga0209208_10011938_pt1 | contig 11078 bp, 6 predicted proteins | sample S1TSphfallax_3_FD_187694 | JGI IMG/M metagenome (GOLD analysis project Ga0209208, IMG submission 187694) | Host-associated microbial communities from peat moss isolated from Minnesota, USA - S1T2_Fd - Sphagnum fallax MG (SPAdes) (version 2) | ecosystem: Host-associated > Plants > Peat moss >... | reverse complement strand
GAATAGCATAAAGTTTGACATGTGAATTTAAAACTTAATAAAATTTTCTTTCAAGTCACTTTATTTTCACTTTGTTTTTGGGTCTCCTTTCACCACCTATCCCCTCTTTGAGTGACGTTTGAAAAGTAAGGAAATCTTATTAAATTGGGTATGAAATGTTGAAATTCAACATTTAATGCATAAGGTTTAGGAGTTTTTATAGTAGTTGTATAGATAGAAGTAGTGAAAATTTATGTAACAACGGTAGAGGAACGGTAGAGGTGTTCATGAAAAAAGAAAGAGGGGGTAAAATTGGATGAAATTCAATTTACCACAAAAAAATGGTGCATTTCTAAGTTTCACCCCCCTATTGAATGTTAATGTATTTTTTTGCAAGTTTTGTTTTAATCTCACTTGGTTTGGGACTAAACTTAAGGTTTTGGTGTTGTGTATTTTTGACTTTATGAAAAAAAATTATATATCTGTTTTTTGGTGCTTTGATAAGGCACCAAAATTCAAAATGAGCAAAGTAATTTGGTCTTGAGTTTGGCAAGCCCATCACAAATGTTCTACACATGCATTTGTGTCATGAGGTTTGCTCTTGTTTAATGTATTTGCAAAGCTTTTATTTACTTGTGAGAATCACATTAATGAGTATGAAATGAAAATAAAGTGAGCATGAATGAAAAGATGTTGTCATTTTCTTTTTTTGAGCATGATTGCTTTTTTTTTTTTAATAAAATGACAAAACAAAAGTTGTTATAATGGGCCATTATGAAGAATAGATGAAACGCATAGAAAGGGTTGCCACAAGTGAATGTAAGCACATGGATATATATTTTTTCATCTTTTGCCACAAGCTTTGTGAAATTATTTGAAGCTTAACTAGTGCATGGCTAGCACAAGCCCTCAAGGGTGAAGTCACATTAATAGGAAAAATAGAACAATGCTTGGTTTTTCGTGTTTTATTGTCACAAAAAAAAATTGTGGTAAGTTTTTAATGTTACATGACAATGTTTTTAATATATTATGGAAACGTATGGAATAATTTGAAATGAATATACTGAATATATGTAATTCAAAATCATTCATGAAATATTATAATTAATGTTTTTCCTATTTTTTCATATTTGAAAAAGTTGGAATGTCATCAAAGACATTATCATGTGATACATGTATAATACTTATTCGCATGTTTATATAATATTATAGTATGTTGTGACCCAAAATAAATTATTTTTTCACTATATTAATCATGGATTTATAATCCATCACATGTGAATCCATGTTCAAAGGAGCCATTACCAGCTCATTTGTGAAATGTTTATAAGTAGTGGGTTAGTTAATCAAGTGACAAGGCAACATTAAATTGATTATTGAAAAGAAATATTGTTCAAATTATTATCTAAAAGTTGACATTAAAAAAATATGACTTTAAAAAGACGTCGTAATGCATTATTATGTAAGGATAAATTGAATTTTTTTTGCCATAAATATGTCATATTCAAACCATTTTAAGTCCTTTAAGGAGTCCATTGAATAGCAAAAACATTAATTACATTGCTTTAAAGGTGCTTTTGGGTGTTCTATATTCATTATATTCATCTCAAACTTCTAGAAATGTTGAACCATAATATATTATATAAACGCGTCAAAGATTTTCAACGTGAAATGCACATACCATTTGTAAATGTATGTAAAACAAAATAATATTACATTTTGTGGTTTATTATTATATAGATCTATCCTCACTTTGAACAACCAATTGTAGCAAAACATTGCCATTGTTTTTTAAGGAGCATGTGGGTTCCAAGAATGAAAACTTCTTTATCATCTTATACATCAAAACTAGATCATAACCCTTGATTTGAGTTTCTTAATTGTGGCACCTTGGCTTATTATTGTTTCTCCTATATGCCATTGTCATAAGTCATATATTTTCACACCTATTCATGAACCTTTTGTTGTTTTAACATTCATATCAAGTAAATAAAGGTTCATATAAGGATTACGGTGGTAATGTGGAATGTGAAGCTTTTGAGATTGTATAATGTGACAATTATTGTATTACATTTAGGCAAATTACTTGTGATCTGAGTAATATTACTTGATAGCCTTAAGTCAAATAAACTAGGGGTAAATAACAATGTCAATCATTATTTCCATAACACAAGGCAAATTTAAGGTGTGTTCTATAATTCCAATAAAAAAAGAAGGCATGGGAGCTCTAGGATGGGATTAAGACAAGTTCATTAAATTGAATTTAAAATGAAATCAATCTACATAAACTAAAAAAGAAGAAAAAATTAATGCAAATTGGAACTAAATTAGTGCACAAATTAATCATGGACCAACACAAACTCATAAAATATACCACAACCCAAATTTGAGAAAAGTCACTAGTTTCCTCCCTATATTATATTTTGCAAATGGTGATGAAAATTACATCAAAATGATTCAAATTCCCAAGATTCCCAAGTGATAATTCAAAATTGTCAAGTTATGAATATTGTTACTTTCAACTAAAAAAATTGTCACTTGAAAAAATAATTCCATTAACATATCAAGCTTTTAAACTAGGTTGTTTAAACCTTTTTGTTCGTTGTTTTGAAGGTCAAAATTTAAAGTATTACTTTGATTAACTTAAAAACGTGACCCCACATTAGATGTTTACTTTTCAAAACCTTTGTATACTGTGAAACACTTTAATATTTCAAGTTTTCAAAAATGGTCCAATGAACTTGAAAGTCTTGAAGACTATTTCTTGCACCCCCCACATTTTCCTCTCACAAAAATAATTTATTGGTTGGCTCCTTGCCCTTGGTTGATTCTCGGCCCATTTTCCTTCTAATTTTTCCCAACCTTGGTTGTGAGCCACCAAAGATTGGGGTTGTGACATGCTATGAATTAACTAACATCTTTTTCAAAGAATGTTTGTAGTTTAAAGTTAATGTTTTCAAATAAGTTAATGATAAGACGACTCACACACAATTTTGTTTTTAGAAGCACGTGAATAAAGACATGACATTGGAAAGTGATGTGTGTAACCATTATGCACAATTTATATTTTAATTACAGATTTGAATTTCACAATATATTTTTTACATTCTTAAATTTTACAATTTATTTTACAATTATCCAAGGGTTATGGCAAGGAAAAATGGTTTGTGAATTTTATAATTTATTTTTACATAAATTGAAATGATGATCTTAAATCATTTAAAGTGTAACAATTATTCAATTTTCAGTAATTAAAAAATTCCCTCAAAAAATAAAATTTGAAATTTTTGGAATCTAATTATTCAAGACTTCAAGAGTTATGGCAAGTTTTAAATGAATATTTTTGCACCCTCAAATGTTAATAAAAATGATTCGTTCTTTTATGTCATTTTTTAATGTACATCATAAATCATGAATTACACAAAAAGTTATTGAATCCTAAGTTCAATTGAACATTTACAAACATGTTATCTAGGAATAGTTGCACATGCAACAAATCATTTTATCGTAAATTTACCATTGAAATATCTATTGTTAATGTGTGACCTACTAAAAATTAATGTTTCAAATAATTTACAAATTATTCAATAATCTAAGAATATAAATTATTTTGTTCAAAAAAATCCATTGATTTGATCATGTTTATGGTGCTTATTTTCCCACTTGTGATTTTAGAGTGATCCACACCTAGGTTCATCACAAAATATTGGTGTAGGCAATTCCCAAAAATGAGAATATCGTAATACTTGAACAATTTTGGCATAAATTAAATTATTTTTCGTTTTGTCAAATATTTGAAATTTTATTTAATATTTGTGTTGAAATTTTAATTAAATCAAAAGTTCAATTATTAGGTTTGAACTTCAAACCTTTAAGTACGGAAACATAAAATAAAAAGTTTAAAGACACTAAACTATTCCATGACATTTGAAGATAACTTTTTTATTATTTTATATCACCATTACTTGCAAAAAATCTTAAATTAAAAAACCAAGTGCTGAAGTTAAGATTTAAAATTTACTTAATTATGTGGTAGTTTGTTGTTGAAATTGTCCAGGTACTACAATAATGGAAAAAAAGAAGAACCTAAAGCAAATTCCTAACTCCACACACATTAAGAGAATAAAGGTGTGTGGGAGCTACAAGATGATATTAGGAGGAAATGACACCCATGAACATATTTATTTGTTAATTCACCCACATAAGCAAATAAATGCATATCTTTGGTGTAAATGGAACCAAATTGAATTATAGACTTTCCTTGGATTCACAATAGATTCACATGGCTTAAACTCGGGAAGAGGTACAACCTTCCTTTCTATAGTTGTTCTTGGGAGTTGCGTGGAAATGACTAAAATTCTTAGGAGTACCAAAATGGATTCATAACTAAACTAAGACACATTGTGTTGTAAAAATTTAAAGCATTTTAACGCCCTTGAACCATGTTTGTTTTGAATATACATGGCCACATTATAATTTTCATTGAGATCTTTTCAACAAGTTAATAATACATTGGTTTTCACACAATTTGACTTTTGAAATCATCAAAATAATGGTAAAAAATGATTTTGGCACTTTGATTTGCAATCATAACTCCCATTACAAATTATTGTTTCTTCAATGGGACCCCACTAACTTATTATACTTTTCAAAGCCTTTTATAGTGGTTTAAAGAGGGGCCAATGTGGATGAATTTGATCCTTCAACCTTGTTCCAAAGTTGTTAAACACACCATGATTCCACATTCCCAAATGTGTGAAAGCATTTTGAAGTCTAGGGGACCCTTATACATTCATATACATTTATTCTCACAAGTGGAGTGTGTTTGGGTGTCTCCTTTGCTTTAACATGTTCTTGGCCCACTTTTCATGGTTTGTTTCCCATTTGTATTGGTAGATTGTGAGCCTCAAGGTTAAGGTTATGACATAGATGTTCTTTTTAGCATTTGTGACCTTGAATATTTTTACAGCTGATTTGACTTTTGCAAGTCCTAAAGCGATTTTTTATGATTTCATGTTTTGTATGCCCTTAAATGTTCTCTCAATTGCATTTTTATTTCTAACCACATTGGTGGTCATCATTTATGTGGTGGTGATGTTATATTATGTCTTTACATGCTTAATTAAATGATGACAAATGTTTACATCTTTTTGATGATGGTCCTTTTTTATTTGAAATTTGTTTTTTCAAAATGTCATTGATTTTTGCAGCTCTTTAATTATGATCCTTTAAGATCTTAAATGCATTGTTAATGTTAACATGTCAATGCCTTTTGATTTTAAATGTTTTTTCAAATGTGATTTTATTTTGTAGTTCTTTAATGGTGGTGTTTTATAATCGTAAGTGTTATACACAAGAAGAAATCTTGGGTTTTTCCATACCCAAATCCATTATGTTTTTAATGAAATGGGAGAAAGTTCACAAATATGCAACGTACATGGTTTTGGTAAAAAAAGACTAGTTGATTAGGATATATTTAATGAAATATTTTTTAGTTGTTTTTGGTAATGACATGTTGCACTAGGTAACTTGTAACTAAAAAAAATAACACATATATTATGGTCCCAAGGTAATATGACATGGATTGACAAGCCACATCATGATGTAGCATGTTTTAAATTTTTATTTTATGGTTACGGATTGTATTTTTCATAGAATGTTGTGACAAAGATATATGTCGTAATTTATTAATACTGTTATTATTATTGGATTTTCTTAACAAAATATTTTTAAAATATTCGTTATTCATCATACATATCATAATTATGCATGAAACATCAATGTACATACACATTACGTACATTATCGCACACATTCATCGAGGTTTGAGCCCCAAACGTCATGGTAATGCACCAAGGTGCTCACCACCAAACCACTATAAGCCTTTGAATGAAAGAAAGTTTAAGTTTATTATTTTTGACATGGAATTAATTTTAAAATTCAAATTTTAACATACATTTTCTTTTTCAAATTTTATTGAAATATTACAAATGAAAACATGATCTTGAAATTTATTCAATAATCTATTCATGAAAATAATTATAATTTATAATTATACAATATGAAGGGTTCAAAAAAAACTTAAAGTAGCATGTTATGGACAAAAAAATCTACAAATTTTTTTTGTGTAAATTCATCTACAATCTTCATAAATGGGATTCAATTCAATGTGAATTCAAAAGTGCTTTCATTAAATCTTTAACAAAGATATTTTTGTTGTGTATGTTCAATTCTTAAAGAATTGTAAGTTTTGTTTTCCTCAATACGATTATGTACATTTTAATAAAAAAAACTTTTGCAATGTTATTCAAATTGTTATCACCAATAAGTAGTTTTACGCACATTTGCTTATAGAAAAGTTATGGAGTTACAAAATTGTTTAAATCTTTCAATATTACTTTGAAAAAATATCAATTTAAAATTTGATAAGTTTTGACTAATAAAAATGATTAATTACACAATTTTTAAAAAAATCACAACATATTATTTATATTATTTTTTCTAATAATGTAGCAATACATTTTACCTTTGTAGAATAATTGATATTACTTTTCTAAAATTTTATAATAGGTTCTAAAACTTGAAGCCAAAATATAAAAGGATTTTAACAAACTATATTTCCATATATTGTTTATAAGAAAAACATAATTAAATATTTTTATCAATATTTTTCATTTGAACAACACCACAAAATTGAAAATAATAATAATAGTAACAATAATTCATTGATGTAATTATTATGAGATCACCATTTTTTATGTTTTAAATAATTAAAAATAATAATCTTTAAATATTTAGGCATAAACATGTAACAAACCAAACCTAAAAACAAATGTTAAATCATGGTAACAATAAAATTAATAATATATCCATATATATAGGATTAAGATTTACATTTCTCATACATTAAGAGATAAAATGGAGAAATAATTTAAGGATTTTTTTTTTAGGTTTTGTTATTGTGGCATCATGAACATTTGTAATAAAAAACTTGTCCAATGATGAACAAACCAAGGGAAAAAACATAATTTTTAAATTATGTAAATGTTTAAGTTTGAACATTAAAATTTTTAAATATAAAAGTTTACATGGACCCTAGACTTTGTATATATGACCATTTTGAGTTCATCTTTAATTCAAGTATTAATGTGAAACATAACAAGTTTACATATATTCATTTAAAAAAATAATGGCAAACACAATATGCAATTAGATAGTAATGGATTTAACACATTCAAAATGAATGATTTAACTCATGTGCAAATGTTGATAATTCAAAAGATGTGAAGTTTTTATAAGTTATTGCATGTGTTTTATTAAATTATGATAAATGTAAAATGCAACCTATGAACAATGGTTTCAACATGATAAAAGTGTTGAATTCAACTCATGTACCATGTCGATAGTTGAAGAAGTGTAAAAAAAATCACTAACCATTATAGTGCAATGTGTAAATAAAATTAAACATCACCTTAATTTCCACATCAACAATTGAAATTATTAAAAAATAAAATAATGTGAATTCTTGTGTAAGTGTAAGGTGCAATTTATGAGTAACATTATCCACTTGTTATCAAACCTTGATTTAACTTATGTTAGATGTTAATAGTTGAAAAGTTGTTGAAAATATGACAAAACAATATTACCACTTGTGCAAGGAGTCTAGGGTTGAAATATTTTCCATGACAAATTTTTTTCCATTATTATAAAATTCAACATGAAGGAAAAAAATCAATGTTAATGAACAAGGTAGTCATTGTTTTCACTATGGAAATTATGCACAAATAACAAGCAAACAATTTCACTTGTTATTTGTGCACAATGATAATAAATCAAATAGTGGTCAAATTGGACAAGTAGTTGCAATGGGTGGTAGTGGGAAAACCCAAGATTTCTTCTTGTGATATGAAATGGTCATTGACCTTTGTAAGTTCCTTGCCAATGGTGTTTTGCACAAACCATGTTTTATACCATATCATATTTATTCCTATTTCAAATTCAACATTATTTATTATCTATTTGGTAACAATAATAGTATTGTTTTTTAGTTTCATCAATATTCATTGAAATTTAAAAAGGCTATAATTTTTTTTAATTAAAAAAGACCATTGAACAAATGTGTTATAAAAAGGTAGTCTAGATTTGGCATTTTTTGGTAGGTATGGCCAATTTGATTAAACTTTGACCATTGTCAATTTAATCCTTTTTTACTGTATGCTAATATTAAAACTTGGTCAAAAAGGTCACTTCAAGCAAAATTATCATTTAAAAAAACCATGTGTTTTTCATGCCCCAAACCTCAAATTGAAATGAATATCCCTTGTGGTCAACATGGACATTTTAGTTCAAAGTGGAATCTTTTAAAAATATATAATTTCTTGTAGTGAATGATCAATGGGAGGCATTATTACAAAATGTGGGTGCAATTCATTAATTCTCATTCAATAATTTAGTGAATTCATTGCATCCCCACTAGGTCTTATTCACTAAACCAATGAATTCACTACATCCCCACTAGGTCTTATTCATTCGACCAGTGAATTCATTCAAAATCTAGTGATTTCACTTGGCATACAAGGAAAATCTTTTGTTGTAACCATGGTATTTAAAGAATATAATGACAAAATAATTACAAAAAAAAAGGGGTTTTAAAAAGAAAATGATGTGGTGAAGAATAGCAATAAAAGAGGGGGGATATTGAAAAAATATGACAATCCTTTAAGGAATTATTCCTTATGTAAATAAATGAAGTTCAAAAGAATAAATTTTGACCTCTGTTGCACATTCTAGTCAACAAAAAAATAGAAGTGCGAAAGGTCATAATTTATCAAGAAAACGCAAGTATCATGAATATATTCAAAGACAAAAAATGCAAACATAAGAAATAAGGTGTGTTATACACAATGGCCCTACATTAATTTAATATCAAGAATTGATATTATACGATAAATTGGTCATAATAGGGAAAACATAAAAAATAAATCTATTTTAATGTACATCATCATGTTGTAAAAGAAAATTGTCATGATTATTTTTTTCATTTTTTAACATCACATTAGTTATGAAGAACCCAAAAGGATCTCATATTAAATGATGACATATCCTAGGAACCTATTTAAACATTTAAAAAAAAATTACTAAACCAAAACCAATAAACATGTTTCAACTTTTTGGAAATCTAATGATTTTTTTTTCAAAAAACAAATTTGATTAGATGTTCCCTTTTCATATTTATTTTCACATTTGTGCAAAAATTCAAATCAAATAAAGAACAAATGTGTATTTCAATGTTTTCAATCACATTGTCACATTTCAAAAAAAAAACATAATTTTGCATATGATGTGTGCCATAACCAATTTTGGATAATATAGTTTCATACTTAGTTTTGTGGGTTATGTATTGGTGATAAAGTCGTGTAGGGTTAGGTGCACATTTGAGAAGGTTGAGGAGAAAACAAAATGTCAAAAGATGAATGTGAATTTTTTTCCAACCAAATTAGGATGAATCATTTCACCTAGTTTTTGGGGGGTAAAATTCCTTGAAGTTATTATACTCTATAATGATTCTCAATGTAGTATCCCTGCCTTACAAGGTAGGTCCAACAAAGGACAAGGATTTCGTGAAAGATGATGACCATGAAAAATATCACAAATAATAATGATATTAAAAAACCATCACTTATAACCAACAACAAATTGGGGGCTTTACAATTGGGCTTGCATCTAAATTTTAAAGTTGTGGTAATCATTTGTAATTCAAGGTACTTTTATGATTTTAGTGCTATTAAGTGAGTTGTGGTAGTTGCATCAAACACACCAAAACTATATATGTAAACATGTATTATGAAAAAACATGCAATTTTGCACAACTTTTTTTTCAACTAGTTGTCCATAATTTCTTGCAAAAATGTTTGTAGATGAATGGAATCTTTGCGTGCTTTAACATTCATCCATTTACAAATTTAGATTGTTTGTCTTTTATATCTACTTTATAATTACTTTGCATCTTTATGTTCATGTTAATTTCCCATGCAAGTGTTTGTGGTCAAACATAATGCTTGCATGACTTTTCATTCATCCATTAACAAATGAAATATATTTATCTCCGTTACAACTCACTTGCAAATAATCCAAGATTGAATTATTGTTTTGTGATTAATGAAATTTCCAATGGTATTATGTTCTAACTTGAATTCAATCAATGTAATTTTAAATTACAATTTATCAAATTGTTAATGAAATTATTTTGCAATTAATGTTCATTTATGGATGATATTAATTTTCACCTATTGGAATTGAAAATAATAAATTTACATCATGAAACACATTATGTAAGTCCATTGCATAAATAATAACAAACATTTTGCTCCAATAATTGTGTGTGTTAATATTTAAAGTTAGAAAAATATAATATTCATACGAACATTTATAGCATCTGGCATGGAAATCCTTTTTTTTGGTATGTATCTTATTTAATAGTTGTTAAATGTGGAATGATGTTTGCACATTTGCAATGTAAAAATAACCTCGTTGCAATGTGAAAAATAATTATATTTTCATATTCAAGTAGGAGTATTATGCAATTATAATGTAACTAATAAGTACATACATCATCATTATTAACTTATCATTAAAATGCAATATAAACAACACATGCCATGACCTTATAACAATTAAACTACAAGCTTTACATTTATAAACAATTGTTTAAATTCAAAGTATGGTGTCATAAGGAAAATTGGAGTGCATTGATTTTGAATTTCCTCACATGTAGATGTAAACCTATTTTGGTTTTCGTTGTTTCAATAACATAGAAGTCTATTGAACTTGGATGCCTTGAGACTTGCATCATCAAAGTTCATAATTAATAATTCATTTTAATTGCATACAAACCAAAAACTTAGTAATATAATATATGTATGCATTGGGTGTAAACATGTTAAATTAAGGCGATTTATGATCCTTGTTTTTTAAAATTGAAAGTAGCCATAAAGTAAATCTTAATATATAAAAACTTGAAGTATTTTTTCATTTAATGATCAATATGAAAATGTTTTTTGACTTTAATATAATAATAATATGTTATATGCTCTTAATTA
>Ga0209208_10011936_pt1 | contig 11079 bp, 8 predicted proteins | sample S1TSphfallax_3_FD_187694 | JGI IMG/M metagenome (GOLD analysis project Ga0209208, IMG submission 187694) | Host-associated microbial communities from peat moss isolated from Minnesota, USA - S1T2_Fd - Sphagnum fallax MG (SPAdes) (version 2) | ecosystem: Host-associated > Plants > Peat moss >... | reverse complement strand
GAGGGATTTGTTTGTATGTTTCTTGAAGTTTCAATGTAACTTGTGGCATTTTGCACTGGATGCTTGTTTTTCTAGTGTGAATGAGCTATGACAATGCCTTAATATTTTGTAAAAATACTATCTTAATCAATATAAAACTATGAGTATTAAAATTTGAAAATATCAAAATGGCTCAAATCATCAACATGATCCTAATTAAATTTGTATAGTAATCTAACAAAATAATGTTCATTTAGATCAAATCACAATTCGACCCTCCTACTACTTCACCCTCACAAACCATCACAATGTTGCATCATGCATGAGGGAGTTATGCTACTCATTTGTGGATTGCATGATGATCTTAGATTTGTCAAAAATGTTACATGATTTTAATTCTATAATCTGACAAAAATGGACACCATATATGGTTGTGATAAATCTTGAAATAATGCAAGGCAAATTAGATTTTAATATTTTCATGTGACATGCTGATAAAATTTCCAAATGATGTTCATGTTGCAGACTTAATGGAAGTTCATACGATTTGTCTTGCAAAAATTGCATGATATGACATGAGTATGGCATAAAACTATTGGAATCTCATGTTTTCATCTGTTACAAACTCTGCTGGAAAATTTTCCAACTGGCGTAGTGATCATCTCTCATTGTCACGTATTATTGAGCCTGAGCTATGAAACTTGTGCAGCTGACAAAGGAACCCAAAAGTCCACAACTGAGACCATTGTAAAACAAGCAAATTCTGTACAAATTCTGTATGTTTAATCCTCACATACCAAGAATCACAGAGTGACAACCATGAGAATTATATATGCGTATTTTGTTCCCCCCTCTGAGCTTTCCTAGATCTCCACACTAGTTTCCTCCCATCTTCCATATTTTACTGGAGTTCAATGTCCCATGAAGCCCACAACTTGGGTTTGCATTAAAATCTCACATCTCCATATAATGTCCAAACTGCTACCCGCAATATTATTATTATTCAGATTCCAGAAAAATCTCTCAAAATCTTGGGTGCCTAAATCTCAAAGTAACCTGACATCCTGTAACAAGCTATTTTGGAGGTTGTAAAATCGTATGTGGAAGGAAGGAAGGAAGCTCAGGGTACAAGAACTTGGATTTGTGTTTCTACTACACAAAAATGAGAATTTTGGAGATCTATGTTGGAGAAGGAGTGCTTTTTAGCTTGTAATTGCTTCTCCATGCAATGTCAGGTTGTGGTCAACAGTTGTCCCATTCTGAGTTGCTTTTGACAATCCATTGGAGCTTGCAGCAGCAGCTTGATACCCATATGGGTTCTTGCTTGCCCAATTCCACTGGTCACGGCACATCTCCTCTATACCAAGTTTGGCTCTGCATATATTCCAAGGACCTCCTCTTGGAAATTAATAACCAGTGGGCAAAATATTCTTCAACATCCAACAAGACCCTTGAACATCAATATCTTTCAACAATTAGTCAAAAGAATTTGCACCTTTTTCAAAGATTGATAACACATAGTATACAATCAAGCTGAATAATTAATCATGGAGGCTTACGTCCATCCGAGCTCTTTTTCTGCTTTCTCTGTTGCAGCATAAACCTCACTACAATCACCTGGTCGACGATCCGTGAATCGCAAAGGAATTTTCTGATCACAGTGTTGATCCCAAATGCAGCCCACTATCAGCAAAACATTTTGTGAACTGAGTCAAACATGTTTTGAAGACATCTGCATATTATTGTCTGAAATTATACAATGATATCCTTGAAGAATCCAGCAAGCAATGAAAAGGGAGAAAATTTAAACAGATAGGAGAGATCCAAAAAGCTGATCTTAGACCAAGCTGATCTTAGACCTTCCCAGATGCCTTCTCGAATGCAGCAACCATCTCTAAAACAGATGTGCCTCTCCCTGTTCCAAGATTGTAAATTGCACATCCTGCAGAAGCAAAAAAACCAGAGGTACACTTGGATTAAAAAAAGAACTGAAGAACATGGAACAGTTCATGGTCAATTTCTCAACCAACATTCGACATCCCCTTTTATATTTCTTGAAGCTTTTTAAGTTCCAAAAACACCAAGAGAACCAGTTCCAAGTGATGAACTCTGAGCATAAATTCCCTTACCTATGTCAGGAGTATTGAATAGCTGATGAAGAGCTTGAATATGACCAGCTGCCAAATCCATCACATGAATATAGTCACGCACCTGGAAAAAAGAAACCCCCAACACACACAGATTCAATGTCTCTCTCTCCCTTTGGAAATTACTCTCGACACTAAAATCAAGACTAGTAGACAGAAAGAATTGAGCAGACATACAACAATGCAGATCCCAGAATAAAACACAGGGCCTTCAAAATGTCCAGCTTGAAGAAAGTTCCAGGGGAGGATTCAGAAGAAGACTCACTCCTGTGCCATCTCGGGTGTTGTAGTCACTACCAAACACTGTTAGCTCTGTGCGTCTGCCAACTGCAACCTGCTGCACAACTGGCATCAGATTATTTGGGACACCTCGGGGGTCCTCCCCGATGTGGCCACTTGGATGTGATCCTACTGGATTGAAGAAGCGGAGTAACACAATCCTCCAAGTGGGATCTGCTACATGAACATCTTTCAAGATGCCTTCAATAACGAGCTGCATGATTCAGATGAAAACACAAACTGCACTCATTAATTTTGATTCAAAGGAGCCCAAAACCTGTAAAAACCCAGCATCTTGATCAACCCAGTATTCTGCATTGATCATAGAACTACACAATGTCAGATGATAAACCAACTGAGAACCCAGGACCCAATCATGTTCAAGCTTACTTTAGTACGGCCATATGGGTTGGTGGATTCAAGAGGAAATTCTTCAGTGCAAGGCACAGATTTGGGTTGTCCATAAACTGTGGCAGATGATGAGAAAACAATCTGCAAAAATGGACATACATACACATGTAGCCAAGAAAAAGATTACCAACAATGTGAAGAGAAAGACAGACAGATTTACACTTGCAAATCTATCCTTTAGGGTTGCAACTGTCAATCCACAAGCTGCATGCAGGCCATATCATCACCATCATCATCTTCATCACAAGACAATTACAATTCTCTGAAGAAGAACAACAAGAAGAAACTTGGAGAGCACTGTGAGGAGAAGAAGCAGTAGCTTTTTTTTACCTGCTTACATCCATGCCTTGTCATCGCATCCAAGAGATTCAAAGTACCAATTATATTGTTGTTATAATAATGCAAAGGCATGCGAACACTTTCACCCACGGCTTTCAAGCCTGCAAAGTGAATTACAGCATTGAATCTGCCAAGCAATCAATCCCAGGCTCTTTCTTTGTCAGTTTTCAGGTTGGAATCTCCTAAAAAATGTCCTGAAAGAATTTGATGCCCAATCCTCAAAGTTGGACAAGGAATTCACAAAAGCTGCCTGCAAGCAATTCGCTGACTCCTTGCACAATCCAGAAATGAATTTGCAGTATGCACAAAGCATTACCGGAAAGTCTTGAAGACTTCTTCTAATGCATCCTTATCACGAAGATCCACCTGCAAGCTCAGAGTTCTTCTTCTCCATGTATTAGTATCACACTAAAAAATTATGTAGACCTGTCTTTGTGGAAAATTCAGCATCTCCTTGACAAGTTTAGATTTTGCTCAAATGAAAAGAATTTTGTCAACATGCAACCAACCTCCAGAACAAGAAGTGAAGAAAGAAATATAAAGGAATTGATAAGAGAGGGACAGGGTTCTGAAGATTCTTGTGGAGTTGTTGCATGCATGCATGGGCTACACTTTAGACTGGGCTTCATCATCACACCTGCTTAAAGATGAGGTTCTGGCCATTGTTGCCAGCCAATTCTCTAACTCTGTGCACAGCTTCCTCACAGGAATTCTCAAGATTGTCCACAATCACAATCTTGTAGTCCTTCAGCAACATCTGCAAAACTGTATGACTCCCAATATAGCCTGCTCCCCCAGTCACCAACACCCATCTCTGCTGCTGTTGCTGATCTCCATCCACTGCCTGCTCACCTCCTGTCAACACCATCTCCCTCATTTCTCAGCTTCCTCAACCTTTTCTTTTTCCAATTCACCCAAATCCCAGATCAAGTCCAACGCCCTGTGATTCTTCTCCTCCTTCTTCTCCAATTCTCCAATTCTTCAATTCTTCTTCAATTCTTCAATTCTTCTTCTTCTTCAATTTTCTATATGTTTACATAATTCCTTCCCTCTCAAAACTCCTCCTTTTTGGCTTCAATCCTCTTCTCGTGTCTATTCCACTTCTCCTCCTCTTTTGGGTACATCCGGATTCACCTCTTGTTCTCCAATTGGTTTCTCTACTCTTTGTTCTCCTATCTATTTTCCTCTTGTAATACTCTAATCTCTTAGACTTCTTTTCACTTCTTGTCTCTTCTCTAGTTGTTTTTACTCTCTTCTCCTTTTTGATCTTTCCATAGTTCTCTGCTCACTTTCTCCTTCTTATCTGCCCTTCTCTTCTCTTCTCTTCTCTTCTCTTCTCTTGTGGCTAAATTATGTTTGTGTAATCAATTCCTTCTCTTGTTCTTCTGTTTCTTGCCAGTCTTGGATCTCTCTTCTTCTCTCTCACTTTCTGTCCTCTTCTTCTCCAGTTTTCCTAACCCCTCTTTTCTTGTGATTGCACTTTGTGTGTAAGACACAGACATCTTAAAGTGGTGTTAAGCTTGGGGAGATACATTAGAGCAGGAAGTGATGTAGTTTCCAACCAGTCCCACATTTTGAGGAAATGCCAGTCCCACATTTTGAGGAAATGCTCACCAAAGTGTTTGTTGTTAGTCTGTACCTAATTTGTGAGTTGATGCAAAGTTTCTTACTTACTAATAAATGCTTTTTAAGTACCAACAATTGAAAAAAAAAACCCATCAAAAGAAAAGTTTAAGTGATGAACAAAACCTATGGAAAAAAAATTTAACTCATGAACAAACCTATTGAAGAATTGCTCATAAAAATTGAAGTGTAATTTGGATGAATTTTAGGTTTTAAATAGCACCAATTTAATGGCCAGTAAAGAGTATGATGGTGTGGAAGTTGAGAATCAAGATGTGGGGAAAAAACATGGTGTAAAAAAATACACTTGTAAAGGCCCACGTACATACATATGTATATTATAAACGGGAAAGGGGAATACCGAGTGATGATTACAACAATTTTGATTGAAGCTTTAATGCATGATAATTTAAAAATTGGTCATGTTTCTAGCACAATAATAATAGTGTAAAGGAGTTTTAGATCCCCCCTAAACCCCTTTTTGTTTTTGGGTGGAAAAGTTCAGATTGTCAAATTCTCAAATGTTTTTGCAAAATTTGAGCATAATAACTATTTGTTTTGACGTAGGTATAGAACTTGAAGTTGGTGGTAAATGGGAAGTGAATAACCTTGGGATAGAATAAAGTGAACAAAAGTGAGTAATGTGTGGCAAAGTTCATGCAAGTCCAATTGCGTGTAGCCTTTTGTTTCCACCTCTCAAAATAAAGAGGCACACCTGGTCAGTTGTGTGTTAACTTTTCAGCTGTACATTTAAGAGTACTTTAGAGAACTTCATTTCCAAGTTCAATTTAATTTCCTAGGACCTTAAAAAAAAACACTAAAATTTTGAATGACATCCCATCATATTCCAAATCATTCATTCAACTTAAACTCAAGAATATTATCTTGGGTTAGTTAATAGTGATCTATATTAATTAGTACAATGACCCATTTAGCAACATTATTTCAAGATCCTAATTCCAAAACCTTCGAATGAATATATGGCCCAATATACACCCAGTCATAGAATTTGCACAAATTAATGATGTATATAAGTAATAAGTTATATATCCTTTGGCAATGACAGCCACCAAAATTATATGAGACTAGAACTCACAAGTCGAGTGTATGTGTGAATGTACCTATATATGTGCATACATAGATCACCAATTGGAGCCATTGTCGTGATTAAATGGATGGCACACCATAAGTTTTGGGGAGGTTGCACACACTTTGCTAGGACTACCCATACTAAGGTACCCACTAACAATTGCTACTATGTGTTTCAAAAGTGACGAATGTTAGAGAAATGTTTGTTAAGAAATTTCTAAAGCCTCATCATCCCCTTTTGGATGTGGGAGCTACATACGATTCAAGCTCAAATTTTCATGTGGGAGTATGTGACTATGCACCAACGAATGTGCCAACCATTGCTTGCCCATCACTCATTTTTTTCACTTGGCTTCAAATGTTTTTTTATCATATTATGCACTAGGTTATGTTGCTACAAGTGGGTGTAACGACCAAAACAAAAGAGGAGGAAGAGATACGAGATCACAAAAACTTGAAATAGTTTGGGAAGTCACAATATAACAATGCCTCCACTTATCAATAGCTAATGCAGGGTGGGGAGAGCAATGGAACAACACTTGCCTCCCTTCTTACTAACCATCTCACAAGAAAAACATCAACAAAATTGTAAACAGCTTCATTGTTGCTACTATGTTGTGCAATAATGCTTATGGCATTTGTTGGTAGACAAGTATCAAAGTGACATGAGATGAAAGAAAAAGAGAAGATATGAACAAATTATTTGAACTCCACAAGTTTAGGAGCCAAATCTTGGTGGCAATTGCATGAAGGACATTAGGGAGGTGTGCTGATGATGAAAGGTGAAGACAAATCAACAAGTTGAAGCAACACGATAATCCAAAGTAGGTAAGGTTTTTTTTTTCTTTTTCATTTTTTTCCTTCTTACATTGTGGTACCTTATTTTCCCAACATGGCATGGTTTGGCATCAAAGGCATTGTAAGGCTTATCAAGTTTTTCCTCCAAATGGTTATTTAGGTTTTTTTATTTTTTCTTTGGCCCCCTTTCTCCTAGCAACTTAGGCTTGAATTTTGGTGTTAGATCCTTTGAACACCTTCCATTTGGGCCTTCCCCAACCATGTTTGTATGCGTGCATCCTTTTTGTTTTTTGGTGGGAAGTATAGTTTATTTTTTACCTTCCTCTTGATTGTTTAACACCTAACCCATTTGATGTGGTGTTTTAACACCTATTCTTATTATTATTTTAATGATGTTTTTTTCTTCCCCCTCATGAGAGATCAACCGGGCATAAAAACATTAGGGCTTGCCTTTAACGATTATTTTCTAATGATTGGGAAGAGCTTTAGGTGGAACACCTTTTAAAAACGCGAGCACAAGTGACAACTTTTTCCCTAGTCACGGGCATGTCAAAAACTTTGCTTGATTTTGATTCTACCCCTTTGGCACCCCCTACATTGACTAGGATGGAGGTTAGCCTTGGGGCATGCCAAGGAGTTTACATGTGTCAATAAGGCTCTTGCCCCTTTTGCCCCAACTTTGGTGTTTTCAAAAACAATTAACCTATTGCTAGTTTTGCACCTACCAAACATGGAGTTCCTTTGCCCCAACTTTGGTGTTTTCAAAAACAATTAACCTATTGCTAGTTTTGCACCTACCAAACATGGAGTTCCTTTCTTTGGATTCCCTGTAGCACATTCAACAAGATTTGGACTTTGAATTTTCCATGGACTTTTTTGAAATCAACATTTTTCACATGTTTCACTTATCGAATAATGGTCCATCTAACACAGTTTTCAAAAAATTTAAAGATTTTTTTGACCTTGGAAATTCAACAAATGGCTTCATTCAACTTCACCAATTGTGTTCCCATGTGGGGGTTAGTCACATCCCTAGGTCCGTGGTTCAAGTTTTTGGGGTTAGTTGGCTTTTGCTTTTAGCCAAAACGCTTAGTGGCATCCATCCAATCACAATGGGAGAGGCATTTTATTAACTAGTGAACAAGGTTTTATGCTTATAATTTCATGATGCATTTACTTTTCACTTATCACCATATTAGTTCAGGGTGGCGGTAAAAAAAGGTTGTGAGGCCATGGTCCACGGTATTCAGGCCACTTTGGATGCCCATTTTGATTAGGTAGCAATTTAAATAGACATTGCAAATGCTTTCAACATCATTTTGTGTAAGACCATCTTCTAAAAACTTCAAGCAACATGAGGTTAATTGTTCTAGTTTTTTCCCTTTGTTTATTATTTTTTTTGCCTTCAGGTTCCTTTGTTTTTTAATCATAATTATTCTTCAAAGGCTTTGTTTGTCATTATTTCTTCTATGTGCACACACTAAGGCAACCCACTTGCATGGTCTCTTTTTGCGCTAGTTCATTTTTGTGCTTTGTGTTTTTTGTAAGGTTTCCATTTCATGTCATTTCCCTTCCTTGGCCAATGACATGTATATCCTCAACCTTGCCCATGTCATCTTTTTCATTTTTAATCATTTTGCTTCCTAATTGACTTCTATGGGGTTGTCCATTCAATCCTATAATTGTTCAACTTGGGCTCTATTTGGCTTACTTCTTGGGTTTGTCCCCCATGTTGAGTTTTATTGCCACCTTAATGGCATCAAAATCATTGTTGTCCCTTTTGGTTTTGCCTTCTTTGCTTTCTTTCTTTTGTATGAAGCTCTAAATGAACATGTTTAACATGCAAATGTGCTCTCAAGATTAATGGATGGATGGCTTTTGGTATCCTATTTTGATGTTTCACCCAAAGGCTTTCCTTTTTGATTCGTTGTTTTGGATTTGACCTTGATGGGAATTCTTTTATAATTTTTTTGGTTTGTGCTCATTACAATGCCTCCAAGCCTTTCTAATCCATTGATAAGAGGCTATCCCCATTTTTAATGGGGGCATACAATTGATTTCTTTGAAGGTCATTGCTCTAGGGAGTTGGGTTTTTGTTGGATTTTTGCATGTTTTTGTTGAAGATGATAGTTGTGAACAACCCAAGGCCACTCTTTTTCTTGATACATTTAAGACCAATGCAAGAGCTTCTTCCTTTGGGGGCTGCAACATGTGTGCCCCCTTTTGAGCAAGTGGTTAAGAAAGGTGCAAATTGCTTTCAAGAGATTATTTTAAAAAGATTACACACCCATTCCTTTACTAACATTCTTTCTAATTTTACCTCTTGATTCACATTGGATGTGTTTGAGGTCATGTGTGGGATTAGATGTAAGTGATTAGTTGTCAACCTGCCCAATCATTTTGTTTTTTTGCTTTGTTTGAAAAAAATTCTTCATCACATTGTGTGATAAATTGGGTATTTCCCATCTTTTAGTCCTTAGGGGTGTCACATTGCATTTATAGCCAACCTTTGGATCCTATGGGGATCCACCTTTTTTGTTACGCTCATGGTGAGGAAAGGTCGATTTTGCATGATTCATGTCCTTCCACCATTTGATTTGTAGTTTTCATTTTCTCAAATCGACATTGTGTTATCAATTGATGATGTTTGCACGTTGGCAAATGTTATAATTGTCAATTCCTTTCGACTTGATTTGGTTTCACGAATTTTTTTCCCTCATTGGGTTGCTACAATAATCGTAGTTCAAATTGGTTTCACGAATTTTTTCCCTCATTGGGTTGCTACAATAATCGCAGTTCAAACAAAGGATGGTCATTATTGTGATTGATTATCAACAAACATGTTTTGCCCTTTAATTGTAAATGTTTTCAAATGTTTTCACCAACAGGTGGACAAGTTTTTTCATTAGTGTGCCAACATGGCATGGGGAGTAAAGGGCATTAAAAGCCTTCTTTTTTCAAATTTGTGTGCATTTTATATGTAAAGGGTGTGAATGACGTTATAATGTGCATAGATTTTTTTAATTTTGAAATGTGTTACTATAATAAATGAGGGTTCATTTAAGCTAAGCATCTTTTCAAGAAATCCTCATATTTCTTTATTTGATATTTTTTCACAACAAGAGGAGATTTGAAAACTTGATGTTCCCCTTAAGGTTCACATTCTTAGACATGGTGTAAGCAAAAAAGGAGGTTACATCAAGTTCATAAAGAAAATGTAATCACTTCTCTAGACTAAAATGCAATAGACATTAATTCCAACTTAAATTTCAAATATGATTATTCATACAACAATATGATTATTATCAATCCTATGCAATGTGGATTTTAAACTAAAACAAACAATGGATCAAATCACTTTGGATCCTCTCTTTGTGGCATCATGGTCATTGGTTGTGGAATTTCACACACCAACTCAACAACAATTGATCTCCTAGTCAACAGCTAATTAGGGTTTGAAGAAAATGTTTAACAAGTTGTAATCCCATCATTGGAAGTTAAAAAAAAATCTCCTAGTAAGCACCCATTTTCCTCATGAAAGAACAACTATTCAAAGCTCCTAGTGTAAGGTATTCAACCCTCCCAAATAATGATTAAGGATCGACTCAAACATAATAAGTTTTATCAATGAATTCCACAACTGACCAGCCAACAAATCTTGTCAAGCTTGTGATCTCTTCCATTATCTGATTCTAAAAACCTATTGAAAACTAACATTTGTTCTTAACTCCAAAATAGCAAAATTCTTGGAGTCAAAAAAATGTTAGCTACATCTCATGGGCATTCATCCCAATATCCATCTCTTCAAACAAAACAAGACTTACAAAACAAAAACTAGCAATTTTAATTACTAGGAACAAGATGCTTAACTTGGAAAATTCGACACCTCTTGTAGTCTCATGTCATTGTCCAACTCCCTTGCTCACACCATTTTCCACCACACAAAAGAGAAAACAAACAACATAACTTTGATCCCTAAACTTTTGTTCCTCCTTAAAGGTATACTTATCGTCAACATAAAGCTTCCCCATCAGAAGTGATATTGTGCATCACAAGATGACAAGATAGAAGGTGGTTTCCCACGCCAAGACAATGACAGAAAACACCCTCTTCACACACAAAACCCTAAATCCCTATCTTTTTGTCACAATGGGTCCTTCCATTTTGTTCCTTGTTTTACCCTTTTTTGTCGGGGTGCTTTGGTTAATTTATGGGTGGCAAGGTTTCATCGAAGAGGTTATTAGAGCATCTTCGCCCCCACACTGGCAAGCAACTCTTTTATTTTAGAATACTGTTTAATGAGCACTGTCCCCACTGATCAATGTCATTACAGTCCCTTTGAACACTCAAAGACCATTTATGTCTTTAAATCTGGACGAGTAATATTCACTCTCCAAATCCATAGTTTAAAAAA
>Ga0209208_10011935_pt1 | contig 11079 bp, 11 predicted proteins | sample S1TSphfallax_3_FD_187694 | JGI IMG/M metagenome (GOLD analysis project Ga0209208, IMG submission 187694) | Host-associated microbial communities from peat moss isolated from Minnesota, USA - S1T2_Fd - Sphagnum fallax MG (SPAdes) (version 2) | ecosystem: Host-associated > Plants > Peat moss >... | reverse complement strand
AATTAAATTTAAAATACATTTCAACATTAAATTATATAAGTAATTATATAAGAAATACATACCCTAGAAAAACATTCTCAAAAAACTCCCAATCGAGTCCTAATCGTGTCAGATGGCAATTGGAGGGGAAACCCGCCAGAATTGTTTGACAAATCACAGTTCGCCACATCTACAAGGCCGCCAATGTGGCAGAGACCAATGGCCTCCTCTTTTTTGCTTTGCAGCACGACACGTTGACATGACCACCTGCCAGATAACGCTCACCTAGTATCATCAACCAATGCTGAGCCGCCACCTCAACATTGTGTACATGTGATGGGAACAACGTACGAGTAATGGGAATGACGTTCCTTCAAGTGGTTTCTTGCTTTTCCATTTTGGCGTTTTGTGTGTTCCCCAAACGGGGTGGGAACATTGGGATCAGGGAACGCCGCCCGACGAGCTTCGGCCGCCGTAGTCTGCGTCGCGCGTCTTCCCCGTTTTGTGTTGTTTGCGTTTTTCGTCGTTGTCGTTGTGGTTGTGTTTTGATTGCATTGCGAGTTTTGGGAAAATTTTGTGTGGCTTTTTGTCGAGGGAAAAGTGCGCGGTATGCGTCGTGCTCCTTCTGGACTCCATGTGTCGTTTTATGTACAACTCATTGGCGCCCAGAAATGGTTCCGCGCTTTGTTTCTTTGTTTCTCGTTTTAGGGTTTCTGTGTGTCGTCGTCTGCAGTGCCAGTGTGGGGGGGATTGTTGAGGAAAAGGAGGAGGAGGGTGCGAAAGTCGAAACCGGAAGTGGCGGCTCCTTTAACACGAGCTCTCGCACTGATAACCAGAAGCTGGAGCATGATGAATTGTCGACGTGTCTGCGCGTCAGTGAAGCTGGGAATGCTTTAGATCGATGGCTGCATTGTTTGGATGTTTTGGAAAGGGGTTGGGATTCGTCTCGATTAGATGATTCTTCTTCTTCTTCGTCTTTGGAATCTGAGTCGCAACCGAGTGGAGAGGTAGTTCGCATGGATTCGGAAATTGTCGGTGCTGGTGGGCTCTTCGATCCCTTGGCAGGAACAGGCGGCAAAGTCTCTTCTTCTTCTCTAGGTTTTGAAGATCGTGAAGGTGAAAGATCCAACCTGGGTTTAGGAGATGAACTCTCAGAAGAGCAGGTGCTCGTTACTGAAGCTCGTGAGGAGGAGTTCGTCCCAGAGGGGAGGAGGGATTCTAAACATCAGATTTCAAGTTCTGAGGGTGTGGAAGAAGCGTACATAGAAGAAGCTGGGCTTCCAACGTTCATTCCAGGAGATTCAGAACCAGGAGCTAAGGAGCTAGATGTTGAAGAAGTCCCTGATTCTTGTGAAGCTTCTCAAGAGCTTCAGTCTGAGGTCTTGAAGCCGGAGCTTAGAGATGAAAGAACAGATACATACAAAAAGGTAGAAGCAGAAGCAAAAGCAGAAGAACAAGAACAAGGTGTGGCAAGGACTGAAGATGAATTCAAGGGGAAGAGTGGCAGCTATGGATTCGAAAACAGAGAATTTCAAACAAGTCCCCACAATGAAGAATGTGAAGGACTTAGAAACCCTCAAGAATGTTCAGAATTTGTGAGGGCTGCTGCATCAGTTGAAACAAGGTGAAGGGTTTTTTCCTGCTTTTTCCCTTCATGCTGAAGTGGATCCGGGTTCCATTGTTTGTGAATTGTGCTCATGAGATGGGTCCTTTTAGCTGCTGTTTGAGGCCCCCTATCCACACAGAATGAAGAGCTGACTGATGCCATTAGTTACAGAAGGTTCATTGGGTATCTAAGAGGCAGGGACTAAAGAATTCGGTGATCTGCTGGGACTGGATTGCAGTGTTGACACCACCAAGGAAAAGGAGATGGCCATGGATGTTTGCACTGATATGCTGCAAGAAGATCCAGTTGTGGAAAAGACTGCAAATGTGCTGAAAGCTCTAAAAGTTGCTGCTTGTATAGGCATTGTGGGAACCCTAATTTGGAGAAATAAGAACCGATTGGGCATCAAGAGTGCTCCTCCTCCTCCTCCTCCTGAGCAGACAGTGCCCTCTGTGACAGGACTGGCAGCGTCAGGTTACTCATCATCAAGTGTTGATCCTGTTGGGCGTTTTGATGTGAAGGCTGGAAATTTGCCAGCTCCACTTGGGAATGCCATTGCAACTGTCATGGCTGAGGTGAACAGCTTGCATCCTCTGTATAAGAGCTTCCTGTGTTGTACCTTGTGGTAATAAGGAATTGCATGCCTCATTGTGGAATTACTTTCCTTCATGATCTGCAGATTATTTGTCATATCTGGAATTTGGATTTGTAATGAACACTTGTTCAGGTGTTCTTTGGGCTCCATCATTTTATAACCATAGTATATAGAGACCATAGAAGAGGCTTCCCTGCCAATCACCATTCACCTCCTTATTTGATAATCTAGCACTTACACGGCATCTTTGGAGCAAAGCCTGAAAAGTGAGCATTGGGATATATGGTGCAACACAGCAGGTATTGGAACATGAGCGTGCTGGTCAGGACAGACTATTTGCAGCTGATGAACTTGCAAAGGTATTCCTCATGGTGGATGTGCCTGCTACTGCTTAATGGCTTTTAGTTTGACTGACAGTGAATAAATGTAAAGTTCTACTCTAACTTTAGTAACTATGTCAGCACAAATGTTGCCCTGCATGCCATTTCCAGGTTTTGCATGTTGTAGTGTTTTCCTTACTTGGAACTCTTGACAGTTGTTAGAAAGAGACTTTGTGTGCTGCAATGTTTTGCTCTGTGGGTTTAATGTCTTACATTGAAGCTGAGATTTGTAGCATTCTGCTGACTGTTCTGGGGCATATTGCTGCATTATTTTCACCATATTTGGACCCCTTTTTAGGTGCCATTGATTGCTACACATCCTGTCTTCAGCCTTGACAATATAATGTCAAATTATCACCGTCAAGACTGCAATCAACAGGAACTAGGAAGGATTCTGCCCTAGTATATTTGATAGTAGATGAGATGTGTGCTAGATAATGTGGGGCAAAAGTCCTATGGTTATTATTTATTGTAGGGCTATTTCTCATGTATGGTAATGTGGCCATAGCAAGTTCTTGTCAGTTGTTACCTTAGCATTTTCTTATGTTTTGACAGTCTATCTTCTGCAGCTGTTGGAGGCTGCAATGGTGGAATCATTATCACCGGTGAGATGCTGCTAATGCTTCAACTTTTCAATGTTATCTTTGCATTATGTAATTCTCCTTATATCAATGTCTCTGGCTTTCGGTTTAGGCATCATGATTTAGTGGACTCTGAGTGCAGAGTTCCTATGGTATGCAGATCATGGGCAGTGAATGCTCCAGCTTTGTGGATCAATTCAAGCAGGCATTCCAGAGTACTTATCGGCTCATAGGTAGTGTGAAAGTGGCATCTGCAAAAAGAATGGTGCACAGTGGGCCTCAAGGAAAGCAGTCTACAAGATCCCACAAGTGTCTGCAGGATGGCTTTCCTAGTAGGACAGTATTGGGGAGAGTGGCAGAGGGTGTCACAAATGGCAACTTGGAACCAAAGTATGCCCAAGACTCTGAATCTACAACCTCAGATACTGGAATTGAAACAGATGACTGTGACCTGCAGTCTGATCTTGCTGAGCAGTTTGAACGGATGACATTTTCTTCAGACAATCCAGAGGTAGACATGGGAAGTGCCTTTACACAAAGAAAAACTGAATCAGGTCACTATGGTGAAAGTCTGTGTAGTGGAAGTAATGGCGCCCCTGCTGGTAGTTCTGCTCACCAACAAGCAGAGATTGAGTCAAAAATTACAACTGGGAAATTTTCTAATGGTAGTGGGCCTCGTCAAACAGGCCAGGAAGGCTTTAGAGAACTTGGTGACATGCCAAGTAGCAGCTCAAGGCCTCCAAATGTCAATGGAAGAACTTTTCGAAAGAAGTGGAATGAAGGGCATGACATCCATGAGACTCTTACTCGAGGAAGTCACAGGTTGGAGGGTTTCAGAAGCAGGGTCAGGGAGATGGATCGCCATGTTTTAGACACTGGTTTGTTTGAAGGTGCATCATCATGTTCTGGAAGTGAACAACCATGGCATGAACAACCTGCAAGTCCAATGGAGACAAGGGAACTTGACAAAGAAGCAAATCAAATCCCTCCAAGTCAGTTTCCATCAGGAATGGGACAAGATATGGTGCTTTCAACTCTCTCACTTGATGGGAGTGCAGGAAATTTGCAGCAAGAATTCTTACACTGGTATAAGAAATCTCTGGCAGAAAAACAGCAATCAAATTATCTGAAGACTCTTAAGCTTGCATACCAATTCAAGCGCCTGAACTTGGATGAAGAACACCTCCATCTTAGATCAGAGTCGAACTTGCTCATGCGGGAGAATGTCAGTCTGAGTCGTGAAAAGGCAGAGTTCCGAGAGATGGAGATTCAAGATCGGAAATTGGCTGTGGCATATGATCTTCTCAGTCGGACATGTGCTGATGAGCTGGTGGCTGGACTAATTGTGATGCTATGTGCTCTTTTATATGGAGGCTGGAATTACTCATATGCTCGTCTTGTCGATGTCATTTCGCATTGTCAGCCAGCTATCTTTGTGAGTATCTTTATCTTTTCTCTCCCTTTGCTTCTCCTCTGTAATTTTACCAGATTTCAGGCAGCTCATCACACTTTCCAGTGCTTTTTCAGCACTGGCTGAGTATGCACTTGAGAGTATATGTCCTTAGGAGGATATGATCGCTCATAAATGTGCATGGGTAGCAAGATAGTTATAATAGGTAAGCAAGTTGCGTCATAGTTGTATAACCTATTTGTGTTACACCAGTTACCAAGAATGTGATGGTGGATCAGTCTTAGTACTAATTGAAACCTGTAGGGAGAACCCTTAACAAGTCTTTTGTAGCATGAGGCAGATCCTAGCTGTAGATTCCTTACTGGAATGAATCATTATGTATGTGGCAGTTCCTCCTGCAAATTTTTGACATGAGAGTTTGGGTTTGTGGCTGCAGGAACCCAGTCATTCAATGATACCAGGTTTCAACCGCATATTTGACTCCCTCAACTTGATGAGTGCGCAGATGCAGATGCTGTTCTGTAATCTGACAGTTGCGGCCAGAATGTTCTTAGGGTTGGGCATCATATCAATGGTAGCTGCCACCCTGCTGCGCAAAAGTGTGACAAGTAGCAGTCAGGCTATGCCTGCCACTATCCTTCTGATCATCTTGGGGGGTCTGTGCGGAGTTGCTGGAAAATTTGCAGTAGACAGTATGGGGGGATCTGGTTACCATTGGCTTCTTGTCTGGGAATCCTTGTGTGTAATTCATGCTAGCACCACATGCTTCACACCATATTTATACTGGTTGCTAAATGGTGCACCTCAGCATACCCTTGATAAACAGCGACAGTATTACCTGTTAAATCCATGGGTGCGTCGCCTCTTGTTCCATGGTTGTTTAGTGTTAGTGTTGCCTGCCATGGCTGGGCTGCTCCCATTTGCTCCATTCCGGGAGGTTTTGAGGACTATTTTTTCAACCTGCTTGACAATAGTGTACACACCTGTAGAAGCATTTGTTACAGACAAGTTCAAGTATGTGATGCTTTTAAACTAATGTGTATACAGAAACTCAAATACAGTTTTTGTTATGGTCTAGTGTGTATTGTTCGCACTTGGTGGGTTTTTTGATTCCACCAAACTCCTGAATGTCAAAAATTGCAAGCATAATTTAAGTTGAGCATATCATCTTTGGACTTTTGTTTCCTTATCTGCACAGAAGTTCTGATTTTTGGTTTTCGTGGGTGGTGTGAAATTTGTTGGTTTTAAATGATGTATGCACCATGGCTTTTCTTTTGATGTAGACACTGGTGATCATCCAAAAGAGGAATTAGCAAAATTTGGCTACAGTTCAGAGAGGAAGTAGAAAATTTCAAGAATTATCATCCACAAGAGGAATTAGCCAAATTTGGCTACAGTTCAGAGTGGAAGTAGAAAGTTTCAAGAATCCTGTCATAAATCTGGTGACTTTGAGGCATTTTTTTCACAAAACTCCTTTGCAACTTGTTGCCAAGTGGTAAAAATTTGCCCAAAAAAAGAGACCTGTGGTACTAACCAAGAATGCTACAGTGTGAGTTTTGGTAGCATGGTGTGTGCTGTATCTTTGGAGCAATAGAAGAGTTGAGATTGAATTGCACAGCAGCACACATATTTGGCATCATGCTTTTAATTACTACACAAATTCACCTCTACCAGTTTCCTTACATTGTTTACAAAACATCAATCATCTAGGCATAAAATGAGTCCAAAGTGACACAGTTGCAATACTACTATATCAGGAGATGCCCGAGAAAACCTAGAGAAGAATCACACCAAAGCTTGCAATCATCAGGTGTCATCTACCACATCTCTTACAGAGTTCTAGTTGCAGACTTCTAGTTGCAGACAGGCAAGGTTTAGCAGTGAAAACTGAACTTTGTCATATAAAACCCCCTTCCTTGTCTCACACCATTCATCACAAACTCATCAAAGACTCAGAGAGATGGAACCCATCTTCATCTTCCCTGTGTCACATCATCATTGTCAGAGACTCAGAGAGATGGAAACATCTGCATCTTCCCTGTGTCACATCATCATTGTCAGAGACTTGGAGGGATGGAACCTATCTTCATCTTCCATGTCTCACATCACCATCATCATCATCATCAGACACTCAGAGAGATGGAACCCATCTCCATCTTCCCTGTCTCAAAACTTTTAGCAGAAACTTACCTTTATACTTAATGCATATCGGTGGCATGTCAACAAGCAAGAGCAACAACACCATGAACAATACCCAAAACAAACCCTTCCCACTGGCTCAACTCCTAGCAATTCCCAAATGACCCACAAACAAAATCAAAACAAGCTTTTCAAGTACAGAAACATCAACAAGTTATAACTTCATGCATAATGAAAGAAGTGTGGTTACAGTAGTATCAAACAATTTGTTGTGAAAACATCCTGACAAGGCAGAATTTGTTTTAACACAGGTTTGAGCAATCAATCTGGAATAGTAACCCAAGTCATACAAGCTAAATTCCAAACAACCCAAAATCACTTGCAGTCTAAAATTGAATTCTTAACTGGTGAAATAACTGTCTCTGTACAGAGGAACTAACTCTGGGCCTACCAATCAATATATCTATCTATGGCACTGTGGGAAAGACTAAGCCTTTATACCATTATCACCATAGTCCTGAGCAAAAAGTTCTGATGGCTGTCATGCATCACAAATTGCGTGTGTTTCATGTCAGCAAGACTTGGCTTCCCAAAAAACACTCGTCTAACAATGTGTTGGCACTGGAGAGCTGCTCTTCCATCCTTTGAAGTCAAAAGGCAACTCCATCTATCTCTCTAACTACTACCAGGTCGAAGAGATTTTCGACAAAGGAATTTCAGAAGCCGAGCAATTAGGGTTTAGGGCCATGATCACCAGCTGCAAATAAATATGAGAATTGAGCGAGGGAAAGAAAAGCCATGGCGATGAATTTTGAATGTGGGTGAGATTCTTGGAACAGTAAGGATTCACGTCCTTCGGTTTCCTCCTCCCCCCGACATATTGGAAGCCCGGATCTGTACAGGTAGAGGTCTTCCAGTTCCAGTGCCTCCACAACTGCTGCAGCGCCTCATGCCGGTCCCACTGCAAGTGCCACAGCCTATATCGTTATCTGACCACTTTGTGCACAGGCATGGTACCTTCCTGGAGCCGTTACAAGTTGCGCATCGGAATCCTCCTGCCATCGGCTTTTGCTCTTCTGCGTCTATTATCGACTTGATCGCCCATGCGCTTGCCAGTGCTCCCAATCCTTGTACAACTTGTATCGCTACTCCCGGAGACATGCCGCCTCTTTTTTAAAACAACCGCTACACCTTATTACTCTTACGGAGCTCCTCCTGTCAAGTTCTTTATCTTCGAAATCACACGGTTTTCCACAGACTGGAACCTCCGATACTTCTTGTGGAAGAGCCTATCAGCAGATCTCTACGTGAGATACCACACGCGGCAAGAGGCAGAGACAGGATTTCCCAAGACTTTAAGACCAGAAAAAAAAAGACCGCGATTCTAGCAGATGCTTCCAAATCAATCTCGTCCAACAGAACAACAACAAAAACAACAACCTCCGAAGACACTTTCTTGGAGAAAAAGAACGAGTCCGGCACCGGGATCCACAGTTTTCTCTTTAGACAAAATCCGAGAGGTAGAGACAGAATTTGGCAGGCCTAGGACGACGAGAAAAAAACCACGCTTCTAGCAGCCGGAGCTTTCTCTTCGCAAAAAATTCGAGGGACAGAAACAGGATTTCGGAAGTAATAGAAAAAAACCAACAATTCTACCAAATGCTTCCAAAATCAATCTCTTCCGACAATAGAAGAAGGACAGCAACAATAACAAGCTCCGCAGACGCTTTCTGCGCAGAGAATAGAAATCAAAGCCAAGACCAAGAGAATGAGAAGCAGAAATTTCGCACGCCGCGTTACGTAGAGCGACGTAAGTTGCTGTATTCCAAGGGAAAAACCGAAAGTTCCGCACCAATTCCCCCGCTGCTTCCGCAAAACGCAACAAAAAAGAAGTCGCAAGAAAAAAAACGCAATTCTCAACTTCCTGCCACCAAACCAAAAACAAGAGCAAAAAAATTATTAAAAAATTCCTCAGAAACCGCAGTTTCTCACGCACCAGATCATCGTGGAAACAAATGTTTTTAATAAAAAAAGATTAGAAAAAATTTGGAGACGAGAACGACGACGCACGCGCGTGTGCGCAAGAGAACGAGAAGACTCCAAAACGAACAGTCAAAGAAAGAAGACGAAGAATCAATCTGGACTTGTCGTGCCGTCCCAGAAGAGGCGAAGGGTCAGAGGCCACTAATGGGGACTTTTAATCCCCATTTTCTTTCTTTCTTTTTCTTTTCAGCCACTTTTGTGGTCTTTCGTTAAAGACTAAACACTAAACCTTCTGACTAATGGGGGGACTTTTAATCTCTCGTGGTTTTTCTTTTTCTTTTCTTCAAGCCACTTTCGTGGTCTATCGTTAATATACCTTTCGACTAAATGGGTACTTTTTGACCGTTTTGCTTTTTTTGTAGCCACTTTTGTGGACTGTCGTTAAAGACTAAACCGAATTCCCAATTGGGGAAAAAAAAATTCAAAATTTGCAGCCACTTTTGTGGTCTGTCATTAAAAGACCAAACCTTATAACTAATGGGGACTATTAAATCTTTCTTTTATTCCTTTTCTGTAGCCACTTTTGTGGTCTGTCATTAAAAGACCAAACCCTATAACTAATGGGGACTATTAAATCTTTCTTGTATTTCTTTTCTGTAGCCACTTTTGTGGTCTGTCATTAAAGACTAAACCTCATGAACTTCTTTTTATTTGGCATTTTAAAGCCACTTTTGTGGTCTGTTGTTAAACACAAAAACATTATGAGGACTAATGGCGATTTTTAATTTCTCTTGCTCTTTTTTTTGCAGCCATTTTTGTGGTCTGTTGTTAAAGACGAAAACATTATGAGGACTAATGAGGATTTTTAATTTCTCTTGCTCTTTTTTTTTTTGCAGCCACTTTTGTGGTCTGTCGTTAAAGACTAAACCTAACGACTAAGGGGGATTTTTTTTAATTTCTCACTTTTTTTTGTAGCCACTTTTGTGGTCTGTCATAAATCTTATTAGTGCACCAATGATTTTAACATTTCAACAATTTTCCAATTTTGAAATCTTGAACTTTCTAATTGTCCACTTTTTTTTGGAAATTATTTTATATCATAAGGAGTATGGTACCTTGGAAAAAAGTTAGGAAAATATGTAAGGAAAAAAGAAGAAGAAAAGAACATAGGAAATTTTTACTTCCATACATTTTGTTGAGAAAACACGGGGTCGGTTATTTGTAGTTATTGTTGTTTTCTTTTCAAAAATTACATATCAAAAATTGCACATATATAAAGGAAAGGCGGAAAAGAGGGTGGGGACTTAACCCTAATTCAATATTTTATTTTATTTTTTTGGGGAGGAATAGTCAAGGGTTCAAATATACATATGACTCAAAAGTCATCCCTCCTATAGACATTTATATTTCTTTGATCTACACCATTGGATGATTTTTCATGTCGGAGAAAATTTATTTGTTTCAAACGTGAAAAGTAAGACCTACACCATTTGGTATGGTGGTAAAGGAATTTTCTTCCATTTTAAGACCCAAATTGTGTGAACTAAGCTCCGACATTTTATTGTCAACTAAGAAGGACACCAACCAACACTAAGGGCATGCATATTATTCTTGGCATGAGACAATTTGTGTTGTGAATGGGAAGACCCCACAAGTTATCAAAAACTAGAATTGGTGAACCCCAAAACATGAAAACATGCGTATGCTTGTCATGTGATAATTGTATGAATGGGAAAACCCACGTTATTGGAAACTACAAACAAACCCACGTTATCGAAAATTACAATCGACCCCCAAAACTTGAAACATGTGTATTCTTATCATTTGACAATTATATGAATGGAAATTGCATGTAATTGGGAACTACCAACCCCCCCCCCCCCAAACTTGAGGATTTTGTACATATTCTTGTCATCTATATATGAAAAGACTTGGTGTGAGTTAAGTCAAAACAAGTTGAAGCAATAATGGTGCATTCACACTTGATGTTAACTAATCAATGTTACATGGAAATCTAGATGGCATCCTAGGTGGCACCCAATATTAAATGGGTGATAGCTTAATGTTAAGTCAATGTTGGTTAAACTTAAAGCTTTCATGATAAGTAAGTTTAAGTCTTAAATCACTACTACGGTGTGTTAAGGTACTCAACACTAGAGTCCCTAACACCAAGTGTGAACGCACCTTAAGCCATCATCACAAAGGTTTATATGGTACCAATCAACAAGTAGCACACCCATTGGATGGAACTTTGTTGGGTTTGATGAACTCTAGCTAAGATGGATGAATTCCACTCCCTAACCCGCTCAAAGCTTGTAATATTCATCTAAGCTAATATTTTCCAGGCAAATGCAGCATGCCAATGATACATGACCAAGGATCTCATTAACCATACATATGGGGTT
>Ga0209208_10011934_pt1 | contig 11080 bp, 4 predicted proteins | sample S1TSphfallax_3_FD_187694 | JGI IMG/M metagenome (GOLD analysis project Ga0209208, IMG submission 187694) | Host-associated microbial communities from peat moss isolated from Minnesota, USA - S1T2_Fd - Sphagnum fallax MG (SPAdes) (version 2) | ecosystem: Host-associated > Plants > Peat moss >... | reverse complement strand
CAAAATACCATCTTTCAAAAATCCTCATATAAAAAATAGAACCTAAATTTTACCTAGTGGCCAAAATCCATTAAGCTACTACATAATGTATAATGAATCTGAACACAATACCATATCCCTTCCTTGGGAGGGCAAGGCCAACAAACCTTCAGTAGAAACATTCAAAGCTGGAAAACTTCAAAACTTCAAAAAAAAACTTTTTTTTTTATCAATTTAATGTGAACATTTATTATGCAATTAATCATTCAATATCTTGCACCAACACGTTCAACACACTGGCAACTATGATTTCAACTAGAAAACAAAAGAATAAAATGAAGGGGGTTTCTATAAGATCTACTTGGTAACCTATTTCACTTTGCTTTCATTAAGAACATTCAATTGATGCCAAAGAGCATTTAAACTCCAAAACTACTCAAGCTTGTCCAAAACTAAAGCTATTATTGGGTGTTAGAATTGGGGATGGTAATATATGGCTTGATAAATTCTCATGTACCCCTCCCTCCCTCTTTTAATGTCTTTTCCTTGTAAAATTTGCAACTGCTAAAGCCTAAAACCCAAAGAAATAATGAGGTGATGTGAGATTTTTTTAATTAATTGGAATTATGTAAATAAAATAAAATATTAAATTGGTGTTGCTGAGGTGGCAATCATTCATGAGCCAAATTTGGCAATATTCAAAATATGAAATTAGAAAATCTTGAAGCACCTTTTCATATTGTAGGCTATTGTGCTTCAATTTTGTGATTCTTTGGGGCAAAATTTTCAAACAAATACATGAAATTTGATGCAGAATATTGTAACTACTACTTATGTTTGGCACAAAATAATTCACAAAATGTATTTTGCATACTTATTCCTCAATTGTTAAAATTCTGGAAAACTAAATTTGAAGCTTTCAAACCTAGTTTTCTAAACTAAATAAATATTTGGCAAAGAAATGCCGAACATGAGTCATAGGTATGGTATTCCCATTTCTAAATATCATTCAGAAAATGGCAAAAATTTGCCACAAAAAAATCACTAGAGAGAAAGGGGGGGGGGAAGAGACGAAGTCCGCTTGGGTCTCCTTATTTAAAAAACAAACCTCGACTAGAAACTTCAAAGCTAAAACTTCAAAACTTCTTTGCTTAAGCAATTTAATATGAACATTTAGTATGTAAAGTAGTCATTCAATATCCGGAACCACTAATGTTCAACACGGGGCCAACAAGGATCTCAAGTTTAGACTACAAAACAAAAGAGAAATTTGAATGGATGGTAAGATCCACTACCCAATTTCACTTTGCTTTCATTAAGAACATTCAATTGAATAAATGAGCCATCAAATGGCAGGGGAAAACTATAGTGTTACCAAAAAAACAAAAGAAAAATTGGAAGGGTCATAAGATCCAACACCCCAATTTCATTTTGCTTTCATTAAGAACATTCAATTGAACATAAGAGCCATGGCACCCCGATTTTCACTTTGCTTTCATTAAGAACATTCAATTGAACATAAGAGCCATGGAACACGAGTGACATGAACCCACCCCACCCAAAAAAATTAATCAATTCTCCAACCACTCTTATTATTTCTAGAGTTTAGACTCTTGAATATTGATATCATCCTCAGTGCCCCGTATAAACATCTACTTGCATAGTATAAAACGTGCATGCATAAATAAGGAAGGGAAAGAAGAAGACAATACCTAGTCCTTCAATTGATTAGTCCTATAGAAGAAGACTATAGTCCCTCTTAAATGGTAAAAAAAATTTTTAAAAAAATTTAATTAAAAAAAAATCCTCAGAATTATTTGTTATTTCCTCAAGAAATTATTGAGCAAAAAAGGGGGAGAAAAATGGCCATAAAAATGGGGGAAAATAAAAAGCCTGGATTAATGCTAAATTATGATGCAATTATTCCCCTCTCCCACCGTCCCCACGCCCCAAGCTGCCACAATTTCAAATCCCCAGGTGGATATAGCGTCTCCTATTGGTCGAAACTGTGAAACTTTTTTTCAACAGTTAAGTAAGTCAGTCAGTCAGTCATTAAGCTCGAGAAAACTGAACAGGCTCTGACAGTCAAAGGCATTTTTAAAAAAAAACAAAATTTCCATCCAAGAGCCAATCAGAAACGCGGAACTGGGTCCACCAACCAATCAGCTTGCGACGTTCACTGTCTTTTTTCCCGTTGGCGTTAGTTAATGAGTTCAGGTAAGGGAATAATGTTACTTACAGGTTTACTGGACTCATTTTTTACCTTAAAGCTACTTACGTTTTACTGAACTCACTTACCACCCGTTAACTCCCGAGAGATTTTACCCCCCTCGTTATTACTAGCAGGATTAAAAATCATCGATATTTACAATGGTAGGTTTTTTTACCAACTGGTTCACTGGTTGGGACCTTGGCAACCGACTTGTTTGAGGTCCTGAGTTCGAACCAGCGTTCTTGTGCAATTATTTGAATTTTTAAAAGAACAACTGCTCCCAGTTGGTTCATTTCTCTTCAAAACCGTAAAGAACCGGCGGTTCTCAGTAAAGAACCGGTGAAGAAGCAGCGGTTCTAGGTCCGGTTATTTGATTTTTCTAAGTATGTTGTGAACCATGGTTACATACCAGAAAACCGTTTCTTTCATTTTTTGAGATCAGTGAGCATGAATCCTAAGAACCTTCCTGATATCCGCCGGGGGTCTGTTCCTGCTGCCAATAACTACCCCAACACAGCAGCCTGTGAATTGTGGGACTAGATTCACCTCAAATTTTGTACAAAAACATCATTTGTACGATCGAGGAAAGGGACCCAAAAAAAGTCGGACCCGAAAACATGTTGCAATTATGGGTGCCGTACTTACGACTGACAAATCGGCACTTCTTTGTCCAAAATTGATTCATTTTAGAAAACAAGGTTCCATAGTTTCCAATTTAATTTTCTAAAAATTTCAACAATTGAGGAATAAGTAGTATGCAAAATACACCTTGTGTTTTTGTATAGTGTATTTGTAATAGTAACCCAATGGGTGGGACAAGAGTTCGATTCTCAACAATTTTGGCAAATATGGTAAAAAAAAAATTATTCTTATTTATGGACTAAACCGGCAAAATACACATACCTTGTGTTTGTGTTGTGTATTTGTAAAGTAACCCAATGGTTAGGACAAGAGTTCAATTCTCAACAATTTTGGCAAATACCAATAATAAAAAATTTGTTCTTATTTTTGGACTAAACCTGCAAAATACACATGCCTTGTGTTTGTGTTGTGTATTTGTAATAGTAACCCAATGGTTGGGACAAGAGTTCAATTCTCAACAATTTTGGCAAATACCAATAAAAAAAAAATTGTTCTTATTTTTGGACTACACCTTTTGCAAATTATTTTTTGTGTTGAACATGAATTGTAGTTATGGTATGCATATGGAGGGTCCCCTTTTTTTGTCTACGTAGTAGCTATTGACTTGTAGCCACCATTGAGTACCACCACCCTACCTAACAAATCCATCAACTTTGGGAAGGGGAAGCATTGTTCCTCCTCATGCAGTGGCTACCTGCAAGATTTATCAGCTTTCCACCACCACTGCCACAACTGACTGGGGGGCTCTTGCAACAAGGCAGTGACAGTGCTGCTGCTGCTGGGTGAAAGCAGATCACCTCTTTAAAGCTCATCAGGGAGAGAGGGGACCATGATCAGTTGACCCTCTCTGGACTAGTAACTGGCATCTGGGAGTTAGTTTCTTCACCTGCTTTGAGCTTTGTTCTTGACTGCCAGCCAACAAGGGATGTGTCACACTGTACATAGCCTTGCCATTTTGCATTAAAAAGTATCTTAAGGCAAAAGAAGAATTATGAAAAACTCAAATATTTCTTCAACACCCAAAAATATAATCTTTCAAAAACATCTTCTAAAAGAAAACCAAAATGCTTCAAGATATTATAATTATGTAACTAATCTCAATTTTCAACACAAGCTAAAATATCATTTTTCAAAAATCCTCATATCAAAATAGACCTCTTAACTAGGGGGCAAAATCCCTTAAGCTACTATTATATACTCTATAATGAATCTAAACACAATATCTTAGACGGCTTCAATAAAAAGAAATTTCTCAATTTTAACATCTTTGACGTTGTTAAGAAAATTTCCTCTCTTTCGAGACTGGTTCTTTAACATCAATTTAAGATTTTAAACTTAATATAAAGATAATTTTCAGATATTTCAAGGGCCAAGAAAAAAAATCAAGAAGCTTCATTACAAAGATCTAATATTTAGAATGAAAATATAAAATCGCATTTTGAAATATAACCTACTCAAATCAAAAAGCACAAAATTAATCTCGTTTTAATTCATCTCACTCAAATGAGCTTTCAAACCCATTTAATTTTTTTTATAAATGTACTTCAAATTTGATCAATTCCACCAAACTAGAAAAAACTTTGCAATTAACCTTTGCATCATTAGGCCAATTCTTGTTCACTAAGATCAACTTCTTAAGATTGTATAATTTCAAACAGATTAGGGTTTAGGTTAGGGTTAGTTTGTGCAGGGTATTTAATGACTAAATAATTTCTCAAACGATATATATAATGCCAAGCAAAGAACCGGGTACATATATCCAACTATAACGGGATTGGCGAGATCCAGTGGTGAAAAAAAAAACACACACGCGATTTTGAGAACCTGGAAGACGGTTATTTGATTTTTGAGTAACAAACAAACCTGCCACAAAGAAGATAATAATTTACATGAAAAGGAGTTTTGCAAGCACCCTTGTTTGCAAGGGGAGCCAAGAGATTTTATTGTTGCAAAAGAGGAGGAAATTTTTTTTTAAAAAAAAAAACCCTCGTGTTTGTGCAAAAGGGGGTACTACTACTGGAACTAATAATGGGAGTCAGGACTTTTTTTGTTATCAGTCTGGACACAAATTGTTTTATGCCAAAATTTGAGAATTAATTGCCAAACTGTACAACTCTGGTGCCATACCATCACCAGTACTGGTTCTCTGCAGCCACCCCCCCCCATGTTGAATCAACCCACCTCCCATACAGATTATTATTATTATTATTATTATTATAATATGTCCTACCCTTTGTTGGTGAGGTAGTGGAAAATTTATTTGGGGGGATTTTTTTTAAAAATAAATCTTGTGATAAAAAAACATTTTGGGCCAAGGTTTTTTTTTTTATAAATAGAAAAATTAGTCGAACTTTAAAGTACCCCAATTATTATTTTTTTAAATCCCAATTTTTTTTTCACAATTTGTTTTTTGGTGAAAAAAAATCTTGAATACATACGTCCAAACAAAATGTGGATGGAGAACGAGTCGAAGAATCATTATTTGATTGTCGGGACTTAAACCATTATTTTGCAAAATATCTATGAAATGGATGGTTCTCATCAACTGGTTACGGAAGAAAAAGATGAGTACAAGTTGTAACGAGTTATGTGTAGCAGATTTGGGGGGGTGGGGGGTGAAGGGGGGCCGGGGCAAGGCACAATTCCGGAGACAACTTACTTACTTACTTTCCGAGGTTTTAAAGTACTTATGTAGTGGTATGTAGATACTCCAGCCTGTTTGCAGCGTTGTTGTTGTTGCATGATCGGTCCGGCCGGCCGAGTAAATGATATTTTTGAGTGGAGAAATGAATGAGGGTTCAGAAATTGGGGGTCGGTTGGTTGGACCCAGTTCGCCAAAAATAGAGAAACTATTGCTTGTCAGCAATGGCCCTCTGATTATTGAAAAAAACCCTTTGGTTATCTATCTGTTATTGACTTGAAAGAACCGGGACAAGAACCGGGGGTCAAGAACCGGGTTAAGAACCGGGTCATGCCTCGTAGGTAGTACCCAACGAACCAGCAATACCCTTCTTCTGGGCTAGGTATTGAGTTTCCAAATTTTGATAACCTTCTTGAATGATTGGAATTTCATCCAAGTAGGTTATCAATCCTAAAACCTTCATATTTTTTAGTGAAAAAAACATACCCAATAATAATAATAATAATATACTTTAAGACTAAAATTAGAAAACTTTAAATTATACCTATTGTGCCTAGGAAATACAACCACTGTGAGTATTTGAAAATTGACATTTATTCATAATAAATGATTAATTGTCAGGTAAATTTTTTAATTTAATTAATTCTAAAATTATATATATATATATTGAAAAGTAAAATATAATTAATTTAGGGTATACCTTAATTCAAAAAAATATAACATAGGTATCTAAAAATTTAGGTATTGGTTGTTGGTATGTTTAATTAGTGGATTAGTAAGTGAATAAAAAATAGTTAATGAATTAATAACCAAATGTTAGTTATTAATTCATTTGTTTAGATTTCTTATTCAACTCATTAAAGTTGTAAGAAAATATATATATTTTCAACCAACTATATAATTAGTCTTCCTTCCAATGTTGTTGATTTAACTATTGTTGTTTAAAACTTTTGTTTCTACTATTTATATAATTATCTTTTGATCTTGTTCACCACTATTGTTGATGTTGTCATGCAATTTGTGGAAGCCATGTGTAATTGAAGCTTTTCATTTTCTTCTTATGCCTATTGCTTTTCGAAAGTAAGTTTGTTCAACCTTGTCCTAGGATGATAATTATACTTTGATTCATGTGCTTCTCATTATGTTTCATCTTTCATTCCTAGGTTAGATATGGTCTATTGCTTAACTTATCAAGTTATCTATTAACAAACTCATGTATCTCTATGAATTATTTCACAAGGTCCTCAATATAGTGGTATTGGGTCACCAACATCAACATGATGGATTCAAACAAATTAACATGAACCAAAAAAATGTTGGATGTTAAACAAAATCAATCAAAATCAAAGATTTATTAATGTTTTACCATTCAAAACCATGGCAATCATGACAAGGTGTTCCTTTTTAACTCATAAAATGTCAAAAACCTCAAACTAAAAATACATTCAATTCACTTATAATTTAGGTTTTAATTTTGGATTTTAAAAAATGAACACCTATTACATCATATGGAAGTAATTTTGTAAAGGATTATCAAAATAATTAATCATATGATAAAAGTGTTTTGATGGGACAAAATGATCATTTATCCTATTAGCCACACTAAAAAAAACTCATATTAATTTTTTTAATGTCGAATTTTGAAACTTAAATTTTTTTTTAAAATTTAGGATTGTTTTTAGTTTCAAAAAAAAAATTCAAGTCTTTTATCACATATACGGGGTACAATGTACACGATGTTTTAAGGAAAGTTTTAGCTTATAATACAAGAAAACTAAAAATATATTGAAAGTGAATTCTCGAGTATGATCACAAAGTATGGTAACTCATTTGGACCCAAAATATTTTGGGTATGCAAACTTAAAAACACTATAATAAATTTGTTAGACCCATCATATATAATGGGTTATTATATTTTATTTTGATCACATGAGGTGTTAAACATGTTATATTGCAAGATCATAGGAATTGTTGTTAAATCAAAAACTTTCTTGGTTTATTTCTATTGGTTCATTTGTGTATTAAAAATTATTTGAAAATATTTGAAACTTTTAATATTAGTATTTCAAATTACAAGTTGTATTGACAATTGCTACAAATTGTCTAATTTCAAAATCTCATATGTCTAAGTTGTAATGGAAACTATATTAGTCATAAAATTTGTTGACCTTACTTACAGCAAATTGGATTGCTAAAAGGCATTGTGGGCAACTACTTTTGCATGTCTTAACTCATTGTGCAAATGATCCACGTTGAAAGAGCAATCTTGATTTCCTTTGCAGTTCTAGGCTTATTATTAAAAAAAAGAAGTCTTTATAGGGATAATAGTAGAATGCAATTTGTCATGTAGCTTTCAACTAACAAATTATAAATTTAGGAAAGTTTTAATTTCATATTTCAAGAATAATGGTATAATTGGGTAAAAGCATACTACAATGGACTTTTATGAATGTCCCAATGCCCATTTTCTTAGCTCTACCAAGCATTATTGCAAAGAATCCAATGAAACATGAAAAATATAGCAAAATGATTCAATATATTGAAACAATACTGCTTAATCTCTCTAAGCTTGAAAAAATTCCACTAAATTCATCAATGTTCAATTAAAGGTGAACTTTTAGAAATTAGGTGTCCCCAAAGTCCCCAACCACTTGTGGATTTTTTCATATAATCCTTTTATGGAAATGACTCAAGACTTTGGGACATGATACTTTTGAGGTATATGACCCTTAAGGGAAAAAAAATATGGAACAAACACTTTCTTGTCTTTTCATAATTCCATTTAATGATTTTCATGTTTTGTCAAGTTTTTTAACCTACATAATATTTTTAATACATTTAAAAAGGTCTATGGTAGGATGGTGTAAGGGAAAATATGGGGAAGAAAGTTAGCTTCAACATCATTTATTTATTTTTAATTGAAAACCCAATTTTGCAAGGTTCACTAAGCTCAAAATGCATTAGAATTATGAACTTCCAATAGACTCTCAATTCTTGCTTTTGGTGCATAATAATGTAGTTTTACCCAATTGTATTAAACAAAACATATGGAAACATAATACAAATGAATTGGAAAAACATTTGAAAAAGAAGTGAAACAATAGCATGGAAACCTTAATGGAAGGCAAAATGTTAAGAAAAAACCATGAGTAAATCTAAGTGTGATTTCCAACACTTTGGGGTTATAGATTCTTTTTTAAATGATAAAATGTACAACAAAAAGAGTTTTTTCAAAATCTTGTCAAGTCAAAAATCATTTGCCCATTCAATTTGTCAAAAGCATTTTGTTAAAACCTTCAATAACTTGATTATGGTTTTGTGTTATATTCCATTAATCCCAAACACAATTTACTAAGAAATGCTACAAAAGTCCATGGTTTGAAAGAAAAAATGCACATATGTTCTATAATTTATAGTAAATTGTGTTGAATTACCATTGCCGGTTTTGATTTTTAAATGTCCAAAGATGTACATGACATGTTTGCAACTTTGCCTTGGTTGTGAATTTTTGGGGAATAAATTGGGAGTCAAAACATATTACAATTGATTTGTTGGAAGCATATGAATTTTTAGGCCAAACATTGATGAATAATTTGTAGTACCTTTAAAATGATTATGGATTGAAAAAAAAGATCGTTGAGCTTAGATGTCAAAGATGAAGGTTTTAATATCAATACCATGATAACCACTTCAAAGTCAATTGTTAATTGTGAGACATTTGATGTGGAGGTAAGCTTTCAAGGTACATCTTTTAGACATGTTTTTTTTAATGTTTATAAGCATGCAATTGTTGAAATTATTTTTTGGCAAAAACTTGAATTATGTTTCCATCATGTTTGCTTAGGTAGATTTGCAAAAATGTATAACATGGCTAAAAATTCAAGGAAAGGGTAACAAAAGTGGATGAAAACATGCATTAACATAGGCCTTTGCCAATGAAAAGTGACCATACTAGTCATGACAAAGAAATATTTTCAATTCCATCTTTTATATATTTTGGTTTTTTTTTCCTTATAATGTTTTAAACCTTTCTACAAAATGTTACTAGCTTGTAATTGTTGAATTGGTGTGTGGATGTTTGCAAGCAAAGTAATCATGTTTCAAAAAGGTCTACAATTTTTAAAAAATCATTGTTCATTTTAACGATAAGTAGATTATGCCAAAATTAGTAGCCATGTACCACCTCCTCTCACATGGCATATTTCTCATATTATTGTAGACTATTTGGGTGAAAGCTTGAAATAAGGAGCCAATTGCACCAAAGTTAAAGTCATTTCCAAAGACTGCATTTTTCACATGGTTTTTCAAACAAAATATCAATTGAGGCCAAATATGACATATAACATGATAAAAACTCAATTTTTTTTACATCAAGCTTTATATTATAATCAAATTTATAACTTTACTTTGGACAATGATTACAAATTCAAAATCATAGTAGTGCTTAAGGATGTTTGAGTATCAAAATCTAAAAATGTACACATACTTTTTTTTTTGAATGTTTTGAACATATTGATCTCTTCTTGTGGAATACATTAAAGTTCACAAAAAAATTCAAATGATTTGGTGAACATTTGATAAGGAAAAATGACTTTTGAAACAAAAAAAACCACGTGTTCACATGTTTTTCTTGAGTATTTAAAACATTTTAAAATGACTTTTGAAACATGATGAATTTTTGTGAAAATTTTATAGTTGCAACTTTGAAAGTATAAGAATTTATTTCAAAAATTAAATGAATTATATATATATATATATTGGTCCCATGGTGATTTTTCAAAATTTTGAAAAATAGTTTTTAAGGTTTATCCACACACTTTGTGGCTTTTTATTTCATGCTTTCACACATTTATCTTTTGTTGTTATTACAGAATATGTTTTGAATGATAAGGCCATCAGTTGTTGAGTGATGCCTTGCATGCAACCATCGCAATGAGCATAACACTTAAATAATAAATCAATAGTCCATTTATTATCAATACCTCAATGGAAGATGATTTCAATCTTGACATTGAGGTGGGAAGTCTTGCTATGAGCATGGAGATGCAAGTATGTTGGGTCATTGACTTTTTTATTTCTTTCTTAACAAAATATGATGAAAAGGTAATTCACAATATGTTGTCCTTGATGTTAAATCCCATACAACAAAAAATTGAAATTAATTTATTCTTTTATTAGTCATGAACAAGGGGGTGTATGCAATATATAATGGTTCATTTTTGGCATGATGCAAATACAAGTCCTTGGCAAGTTTTTAAAATAAGTTCAAATGAATATGGTTGTTAATTTTTAAGATTTCATTATTTTAATATTTGGATCCAAGTATGGTCATGGTATCCAAAAGGAATATTTCATTTAATATCTAGTGGAGCTTGCTCATTTGAACATGTCATTGAAACTTAATTGCACATTCATATTGAAAGTTTTTTTCTTCATAAATACATACATTATTAAGGTATTATTTTATGCACAAAACTTCCACTTTGAACAATTTAAAGGTTCTTGAGAAGTACAGGAAAACTTTTTAGGACTTTGTTTCATGAGGAAAAAAAAGTTCAAGGACCCATAAAGAATGTCTAAATAAATTATTTTGCTTCAAGATTTTT
>Ga0209208_10011933_pt1 | contig 11081 bp, 8 predicted proteins | sample S1TSphfallax_3_FD_187694 | JGI IMG/M metagenome (GOLD analysis project Ga0209208, IMG submission 187694) | Host-associated microbial communities from peat moss isolated from Minnesota, USA - S1T2_Fd - Sphagnum fallax MG (SPAdes) (version 2) | ecosystem: Host-associated > Plants > Peat moss >... | reverse complement strand
TGGGACAAGGATCTATTCTTATGATGGTGTCACACCATGGCCTTGCCATTTACTACATTAAAAAAGTATCTTAAAGCAAAAGAAGAATTATGGAAACTCAAATATGGAAACTCACCATGCAAAAATCTAATCTTCAAACAAATCCTTCGAAAAGAAACCAAAATCCTTCAAGATATTGTAACTCTAGAACTAATTTCAAGTTTCAACACAAGGCAAAATACCATCTTTGAAAAATCCTCATATATCAAAATGGACCTATATTATTACCTAGGGGCCAAAATCCCTTATGCTACTAGGTATACTCTAAAATGAATCTAAACACAATATCCTTGCCTTGGGTAGGCAACGCCAACCAAAAAAAAAAGCCAAAAAATCTCGGGAGAAATTTTAATGGAAATGAGGATGGATGAAATGTTGAATGGATGAAAAAGTGGATGGATGTACTTTGCTTCTGCCGACATTGGAATGAATCCCTTGGGTGCTACGGTTCCTGCGATGCTCTTTGCGCGCAGAACCAAACGACTCGGCAGATTTTGCGAACAAAACTTTGTGCGCCCCAGTGCATCGCAGCGTCGATTGCATGCAATTGAGATTACATCGCATTATTCGATCGTCTTTTGTACGCGGCCTGCACATGTGTTGCCGTTGTTGCTCTCTCGCTCTTATCAGCGATGGGGTCTTTCTCAGGGCCGTTGAGTCACTCGTTGCGGTGGAAACTGCCGCCAATGGTAACGGCTGCTAGAACAGGGGGCTTCTTCTCTCGGGTGCCGAAAAATTGGCAAAGGTCGAATAGGAGATCCTATTCTGGACCTGCTCACGATGCTTCTTCTTCTGGTTCTTCTGGTTCTTCTTCTTCTTCTGCCGCCTTAGTTGGAAATGTGGGCGCAACCCAAGGCTCGGCCAGCCAAGGTCGGTGGCAGTCTGAACCCCTCAATCACCTTATTCATGCGTGCAATTTCGCATCATGATTGATTTTCTTTTGGTTTCTTGCTCTTGGGACCAGTATGGTTTTGGAATTTCTTTTGGATGAGCATATCCTGATTCAGAGAGAGAGCTCTGTCTATTTCTTTGATATTTGGAGAGGGCATTGTCTGCTGCAGTAAGGTTCCCTTGTCTTCCCAGGTGTAAGATGGAGCCGCTTGAATTCCATCCATCATCTTGGAGTCTGCAGTGATTGGTTTTTGGAAACATTTCTAGGGTTTTCCCGACCTCGCAGTTATAACGTTGGCTTCTTTTGTCCAGGATTAGCTTCCGGATTTGATAATCCAAGCAGACGTGCACAAGTCGTTTAATTGGAACTCATGTGAAGCAAGTGTCAATTCTAATTCCGTTGAACACAGGGACAAAGGGTCTGATGATTTAGGGTTGGATGTCAGGGTTTAGGGTTTATGGCAAGGGTTCAGGGAGCTTTTGCATAAAAGTCTATTGTGTTCTACAGAAATAGAAATGACAGATGACCAACGCATTCTATCAACATTTTGAGCACATTGCTGTTTACCTATTTACCTTCACTGGTGGGAACTGATGAAGTCTGCAGGGTGTAATGGCAGTCAATCATCGCCATCCCTGACAAAGTTAATGGGTCTGATGCTTTGGGAGCAACACTCACAATGTTATGACCCTGTTCATTCTTGTTGTGTATGTTTTGGTTTGGTGGGAAGTGTCATTTGTGCAGTTTTCTCTGTAATCTTGTAGATGTCTTTGCATGACAATTACATTGGTGACATAATCCATGAGGTCACGTGCAGCAGATCTAGTTGCTGATGCATCTTCTCAACTTTACTGGGATTGTATTTTTGATCCCAAAAAAAAAGGTGTATCATGGACCTTGAGGCTGTTGGTTTTGGTGATTGTCTAGGGAAACATTATTATATCTTTGGTTGATATTGAAGGGGAGACTGGCTTCACTGAACCAGAAGAGTTGTGCCAATTCAATTCTGATTTCCCAGAAGGAGAGAGAATTTCATTCAAGAGATTGAAATTGAAGCTCATGGTCTTGCTTGGTTCACTACTGGATGCAGCAAACAGATTGTTGCCTGGAGCCACTGTTGCTACTCTGTTGATGCTTGGAGCTTTGCATGCACGGCGTCTCTATGAGGACAGCAAGGTATTCCTTTTTTTCTCTTATCTGTCAAGGAATCAAGTTTTTTTTTTCCCTTTATTTAGCCACTCACAGCATCCAGGTTCAACAGACTCTGAGGAATTTTTTACACAGTAGTAGGTTGCATTGTTTTTCTTTGACAGATTGAGGAGCAGAAACGGCAAGGCAAGGAGCTTGAATTTGCTCCTGATTGGAAGGTGATCACCTCACTTTAAACTTATGCTGAAATGTTCCAATGCCCTTTTATTAGCTTGATTCAATTTGCAGTAGCTCCCAAACTGGTCTGTCTTCAAACATAAACCAATTGAGGAGCTCCAAGGGATGGCATTATTGTTGGAGCTTCATGCATAAAGTTTTTTCAGATACTCTCTTCTGTGTTGAGCATCTCAATGGGATTACAGCTTGGCATAGCCATGTTCAAGTTACACTTGATAGTCTGATTTGTGTGCTGATTAACTGCTACATCAGGCCACTTTTCTGCAAGTGCTGCCTCTGCGCTTCATCTCTCGAGTATGGGGCTCTGTGACTTCATTGGTATGTTTGCCTCTACTATGTTTGAGCTTTTCAAGGATACATAGTACTGACTGGTGTCTTGTCCATGGCATTCTCAGAGGTCCTGTTTCTCCCCTTTCAATTGTGTGAGCATAATTTTGTATCTGTATTCCTGTGTCCATGGCATTCTCAGAGGTCCTGTATGTTGTCAGATCTCACATTTCTATAACCTTATCATTGAGTCATCTCTCATTTCTGTTTTGTTTGCATTTTATTACATGTATGGAGAAATTCTTTGTACTCATGAAGATATTTCTATTCCATTTGTTCTATGTTGGGTGTATCCGCAGCAGTAGAGGGCTGCTTGAGCACCAGTGTTTGAAGTGTTTGCCATTGAACAGGAGCTGCCAATGTGGGCACGCCATTATGTGTACAAGGGGTGGGCTCGAGCATTCAACTCAAGTATGTCTTTTTCTCACCTGTTTTATCTTCTAAAAGGGGGTCTGAGCCTTTTTCTCAGTAGGGTTCTTATGGAGGTCAATGCTCTGAACTTGTCAGCCTGGAGGGTGCAGGGATGACTCTACAATTGTTGCTTAATGTGGTGTGTTATCATCTTGATGTCCTTTCAAGATTCCACTCACCATTCCATTCTGAAAGATATGGACTTTTGTTAGCAACAACTGACATGTACCTATGAAAAGCTTTTAAGCCCCAATTTATGTTTCTTTTAGTATTATTAAGAGCAAATGTAGGTATTCCTAAGAACAGGCTACTACTGCAGATCTGGAGGAAATGTCTCGACCACTAGAGGATTATACTTCATTACGGGAATTTTTCACACGTGAATTGAAGGAGGGTGTGAGGCCACTTGCATCGGGCCCTGCATGCCTGGTAACTGGTAACCATTGATTTGCCTCATTTGAAGCTATTGATGTGTTTTGGTAATCTCCTGCTACTTGTGATGAAGATAATGGTCTGACACCCTGTGAGTGACTCTCATAAGGTTATGACTACAATCATTGTCATGTTAGCTTCAAATTGTTGTTGTGAAGATTGCTCTGTTATTTCATACATATATGCATAGTTTGATCATTTATTTCTCATTTCGGATTAAGGATGCGTGTGGTTGGGATTAGGTTTGGAGTAACACACATTGTTCTGAGAACCTTGCTTGCAATTTTTTGTGCAGCTGAGTCCAGTGGATGGGATTATGATTCGCTGTGGAGAAGTCAGGGGTTCAGGCACCATGATTGAACAAGTAAAGGGCTTCTCATACTCAGTATCTGCACTACTTGGAGCAACACCCCCACCTTTGGCACTTGCCTTCTCAGAATCACAAAATTCAGAGCAAAATGGCGAAAAGATAAAACCTGATGTACCAGGCAAACCTGGGAAACGACGGTGGAGTTCATTGTGGAGCACAACCAAGACACTGCAACCTATGATTTCAGACAGGTGTGTCTCTTTCCCTCTTTCTCAGTAGTCCCTGTTTATTAGTAAGTTTGCTGTGAGCTGATCAAGTCAGTGGCAGTGTTATGGTCAGTAGTCAATACATATATGTTGCTGCTGAAGGTCTCTGAACATGCATAGGCCAGTAGCTATTATTCATATGTTCATACCCACTTGTCAGTTTCTGGTTCTGTTTTCTCTGTTCTGTGGGGTTGGGTCCTCTTCTTCATGTTTCTTGTATGTTATCAGATCTGAAATCTCTATCACCTTATTATCAGGCTACCTCTCAATTCTTTTCAGGTTGATTTAAATTTAAAGTATGGAGAAGTTTGCAGTACTCATGAAGGTATTAGTTCTGCTTTCACAAGTCTTAATGCTGAACCTAAAGTCCTATGTATATTTGGGAATTTAAACACATGAAATTGATGCTCACATGATGAGTAAAGTGTGGAAAACTTGTCCACATATTTTTTCGTATCAAAGTCACTCCAGTCTCTCCCTGCAGAAGCTTTGTTGTTTTGGTGTCTCCTCCTTTCTCTCCCATTGTTTTCTTTCCATCTTGATAGTGAATGAAAGGATTTCATATGACGTTTTTTGGTGTTTTGCAGATCAGCCAAAGGTCTATTCTACTGTGTGCTGTACCTTGGACCAGGCGATTACCATCGCATTCATTCTCCCTCAGACTGGCAGATCTATCACCGCCGCCATTTTGCTGGTATTTTAAAAATGTAGTTTGGGTGCAATGTGATTACAAGTGTGTGTCCTGCATCTCATTTATTTGACTCTAAATTAAAGGGGGTATATGACACATTTGAAAAACTTGCATTTCCTGCATATTCTGTGCTTTTAATTCTCTGGAAATTTGAAGAAACAAAAGTTGAACCAATGCATTCCTTGTGGCAGGTAAGCTATATCCAGTGAACAACCGTGCAGTGCGAACTATCAAGAATTTGTATGTTGTAAATGAGCGGGTGAGTGATTACATGTCATTGCCGACTTTTCACAGGTTGATGAAGGCTTGCAGTGGCACACACCCCCAAGTTTTAGATTTTATGAAGCTTCTCTTAGATTAGCACTTGTTGAATGGCGTTTCTTTCTAGTCACTCAAATGTGATGTAATACACATGAAGGTTCATGATTCAGGGAGTTGCTTATAATATCAACTCTTCAATAGTCATGCTCCTATGTTGTTGATGTTTGCAGGTAGTCCTGGAAGGCAAGTGGTCACAGGGATTGATGGCCATGGCTGCAGTAGGAGCTACAAATGTGGGCTCAATAGAGGTCTTTTATTTCTCTCCTGGCATTGCTGTTTCTTGCTTATCTGTTGATGTCCTCGTTGCTGTCATTCAGTGGTTTCAATTCTAATTCTCATTCTGTCTTGGAGCTAAATGCAAAGGGAGGGAACATTCTGTTATCAATGAATCAGTCAGGTTATATTGAGAGTGTTCTATGAGTTGCAGCTAAAGTTTGAGCCAGAGCTCAAGACCAATGTGCCCATTTTTGGAAAAGATGTGCAATCTGTCGTCAATACCTGCACATATGGTGAGAAAGGGGAAGGACTCGCTGTCAAAGGTGGTGATGAGGTGAGATATCTGGCGAATGTTTTACTTTAGAGCATGCTGACTTTGATCAAAGCATTGTTACTGGTTTCTGACCTCAAACCATTCTCCTGCATGTCTCTATGCAACTTCTAACATGTCCATACCCCTTATGTACATGACGGCCATCATAAGACTGTGTGTCTTCAGCTGGCTCACCAAGGTACCAATTGTGGTGCCCAGACAGAATTTCTACAGTTGGACTGCACCTTAGGGATTTGGCAGAGATGATTTCACCTAGTATGTGATCCCCAAGCCAGGACTGATAAGCTTCACCACATGGACATTGTGTAGTGTTCTTTGTGTTTCACACTTATCTCATTAGTACATTGGTCATCTTGGGTGTCAAACAAGCAGGTGGCAATCTTCAATTTGGGGTCGACAGTGGTGCTTGTCTTCCAAGCTCCTGCAAGTTGTGTTGAGGATAACCCTTCACAGGAGCCAGTGGAAGGATTTACATTCACAGTTCAAAATGGTGAAAGAGTGAAGGTTGGGCAGGCATTAGGACAGTGGTAGGTGGATCATCATGGAGAGGACTATTTTTCTGAGCACATTGCTGCATCACAGTGTCAGCTTTAGTGTATTTTTGCTCTCAGTGTCAAATTGTGGTGGTTGCAGTTCTGCAGCCATGAGAGACTGTAAAGTAAATTCCGAACTTCACTCAGTTCCATTCCAAGTTTTGTAGATCTAAGTCTTCACCAGCTTTTACAATTCAGTGATAGCCCAGGTACCACTTTCAGCATTGCAGACATGCACGCAAATTTGAGCATCTTCTTCCCTCTGGTGGCTTATCAATCAAGACATAGCATTTTCTGCTTATTTGTACCCACATGGGAACAAATCCATAGTTCTATGGTTGACCATTAAGAGCCCATTGTTTAGAACCGGTTTTCCAAACAGAATCCTTTCAATAAAACATTGAAAGAGGGCGACACCAAATAAGTTGTTAGGTGTTTATCTCGTGTTTGTGTTGTGGACGATCATTTGTCACTGCAGAAACTCTTTTTGACACATGGTTCTATTTTTTATTATTGTGTTGTGTTCTGCAGCATTTTATATTCTAAAATTTGTAATTGTTGTCAGGCACTAATTATGTTTTATGAATGTTCATGATTTGAATATATTGAATAATATGAGATATTATAAAATATTGGTATGCAAAGAATCACGATTGTAGTTCTCATAGAATCAATTGTGAGTTAGCTGAAGTTTATTGCAACCCACGATTTTGTGTGGTCAATGAATTGCCTTGTAACTTAATCCTGCTTTGGAATACTGACTGGTTCTTGAACTTCTGTGGCCACAATGTCTTTGTCTTGATGCCTTCGCCTTCCAAATTTTGTGCAATGGTCACTTCCAGGTTTTAGGGTCTGAGAACATTTGATTCTTAAATGTGTGCACATAATTATGTTATATGTTAATGATCGAAATGGTTGTAAAAAGAACCACCAAATGAAATAAAAACTTAGTCTTGTGTGATAAGAATGTAAATGATAGTTAAGTGTGTTTTCATTTGGATTTGGCCAACATGAAGTATATCAAAATGTTTCAATAGAATAATAAGTGAAGTGATGTAAAATTTTACTTTTTTGCAATCTTGGAAAATTATGTCATTGCCAATGAAATGATGGTAAATTGTACTATATAATTTAGATGATTTTGAAAAATGCACCAATACAAGAAGGAAGTGCATTTATTGAAACATGCAAAAAGATCTAATGTGAAGGCAAGGTTTGGGTAAACAAATTTTATAGGCTTGGGTAGATGGGTAGGTAGGGTTTGGGTAACCTTTATAATATACCCTTCATTAGGGTTTTTAAAAAGGTAAACAAAGGGTAAATAATTTTATGCATTTAATAAAAATGAGATTTTTTTCACATTTCGGAATTTAATTAAACAATTAAGCCTAAATCTAGTTGGACAATGCATGCATGTGATGTCAAATTACAATAACAAAATTTATAATAATATATATTTTTTAAATTTCTAAACATACATGAAATGAAAGGTCATTGAAATCAAATTGGAGAATGTGCTACTTGCCTTACAAAACAGAAATGTCAATATAAAAATCAAAATCTACCATATCAATAAGTTCAACATAGTGTGATCTAATTGGTTTGCAAACTCCTTTTCAATCTAATCTAAGAAATATGTATCAACATCCCTAAAGTCATCAAGAAACTTAGCCCCTACAAATGATTCACAATCAAAGCATTGATCATTTGGCCAATTTTTAGAAATTAATACAAGCTCACTTAAGTTTTGGGTTCCATTGAAGTTGTCATCTTCAAAGCCTTGTTATGATTCCAACAAAAGAAAAAATATGTTCTACTTCAATTTAGCTTTCCACAATATCTTAAATTTGAGGAACCAATAATAGGAAATTGTGCCTTGTGCACTTTGCACCATTTTAATGGATCTTCATAAAACTCTCTAATCAATTGTAAATTTTGAAAACATTCAAATTCTCATTGCATTTATAGTCAAGACAAATTGTTAGTACTACACATTTGATGTAGACACGTTTTATTAAAATCTATGAATACAAAAATTAAAAATTTATATGTGATTACAAAAATCAAAAACTTACATTTTCCATGACAATTTGATCAAGTGAGTCAATCTTACACTAAACATTACTAATGATTGTTATGGGGAGCCAACATTTGATGGGTGTTCTACAAAAGGATGATTTTTTTGATAAGCTAAACACTAAAGGGGAATTAGAGTTTTAGTGTCATATATTGAATTGTTCCAATTGTGACTTTTTCTGTTCCCACTTAATTACTCAAAATAGAAAGATCCTTGAATCTAGGATCAAGCATTAGAGCTAACATCATGTGAACTTTTTTGGGATCAAATGGATGCAAATAATCTAAAAATAGAGTAAGCATGTGAGTGACTTCCAATTACATCTTACTTGCTATCAAAAACAATTTTGCATCAAATTGAGACAAGGGAATAAAATTCATCTAGATTTCAATTCAAATTTCTCATTGGTCAATTTCACACAAAGGTTAATTACATTTGCAAGTGCATCATTCAACAACTAGTAACCACAACGTTAATTCAACACACAACTTGATACAATTAGAGCCAAGGTTGAAATAATGAATTTTGTAGTTGCCCAAATGCATGGTGTTGGAATTTTGCCTTGTAAAACCAATGTTTGTTGATTGTAACAAATAGGAATAGTAGCCTTCAATTCAAGGGCTTGCTAGAACATTGCCACTTTGTAGGCAAACCTTGTCTTCATTAACATGTTTAGCTTCTGTGATCACAAACATGTAGCCAAACAAACAATTGTCCATTCCACCATTCCTTTTCTTGATTTTTTGGCCATGTTATACAAGCTTGAATTAAAGATTGTGCACATTTGATGCTCACATGTTGTAGCCTTGACCTTACCTTTTCATTATAAGTGGCATATTGGCAAGTTAAAAAAAAAGGCATGGCTAAAACAAACACCTTCAAATGGTGTCAATATCCCCAATTTTTCATAGGTAATAGTTTGACATTTTAAAACATTTGTTATTGTAGACAAATTTGTGCCTTCATTTATTCACATAACAAATAATTTTTTTGGTCAACTTGCAGTCTTCAAATGAAGCTTGCAATTAATTAACAAGATTAATTCCAATAGTGTTTTTTGCTTCAAATAAACCAATTGTGACATGTTTTGATTCTCAATCCAATGTTAAGAAATTAATCACAAGTGAAAAAGTATCAAGTGCACTTTTGTTCATCCAAATGTCAAATATTACTATGACAAAATTGGCAACATTAACATAACAAACTTTTCAAGTGTGCATTTCATCATACAAAACAATACCTCTTTGGTTAGGGTTTTGCATGATGGAAACACCAATCATGAAACCCTTTGGAAGCCAAATCATTTCATTCATATGTTTTCAATTGTGTTTAAAAGGAGTAACCCCTTCACAACAACCAATAAAAGATCATCAATGAAAGTTTTTTGTTCTTTGTCTGATTTTTCATATGTTGTAATACAACTGATTATTTTTTAAATGAATTGTGAAGTTATCATTTTTTGAACCTTAGAACAAGTTTGTTTCTCAAAGGCATTTGTTTTAATAGAATGTTGTCATACAATCTCATTAATATATATTTTTAAATTGTTAAAATGTTTCGTTTCACAATGTTTTTTTATGGTTGAAATTCCACTATTGGTTTTATAAGAAATTAATCCTTTCCTACCTTGAGTTTTTAATCCCAAAACTTGAGCATCCAAAGCAATTGAATGACACAAAATACAATGAAGAACATGTTTTATTTTAATTGACACATGTTCATCATCATTGGGTTGAAGAAAGCCCAAAGAATATATTTTTGATCCCACAGAACCCAAAATTTTGCTTGTTGTTTTAATGCAACCTACTTACTAATTTGGTTCAAGAGCAAGTCTAATTGTATGAGATGTATCAATTGATGAAAAACCAACAATAACACTTGTCAATGGGGGTGAGTTGTTGAATGAAGTGTGATTTTTTTAATGGGTGTTTCAAAAGGTGTAAGTGGGTGTGTGGGTTAGTGGGAAAAGGCAAGAGTTTTTTCCAAAAGGTTGTAAATGCAAATGTGATTAGTAGGCCCTTTTGCTATATAAGACCAATCATGAAATGTCCTTCACACAATGGGAGGGCTAACTTAAGAGGTCATTATAGATTTTTTTTTTAATGTTGATGTTGATGTTTGAGGTTTTATGGTTTAAGTATTCAAGAACTTGTTATGGGGGAATTTATTGGAATCATGCAAATTGGATATATAATACAACAAGGCTTTTGGTTTTCATTGAAAGAATAGTCAAAAGATTTTTGGTTGGTGGTTTTTCAAGTGAATTCCCATGTCATTGCGAATCATATTTTGGGGTTCATTATGTTAGCTATTAGCCTTATCAAGTTTTTGGCTTTGGTTAAACATTTTGGAGGCATTTTGACCAATTACATTGGGTGAGGTCATGTATTGGTTGGAGAATTGAACCTTTATTTTGAGGTGTGTGTTGTTGCAAGTGAAGGCTCTCCTAGACTTACTATTCTTTTAAGTTTCACATGGCTTCCTCCTTTTATAATGCTTCTTACAATTAGTGGGGGCTTCAAAAAAAAAAAAGATTTGTTCTAACACCCCATATTGACCCACTTTGGGTTGTGCTCTTTGGCTCGGACCCAGTTCCAGTTCAGTTCCTACTAATTGGAACCTTCAGTCCTTACAGGGCAAAGTGGGTATCTGCCCAACATGGTAAGGTCTGGTCTCCGGTGGTTAACCAAGGTCAGGTCTGAACGACAGATTGATTACCGATAACCTGCCTTTGGACCGTTTCTGATAACCGGCCTACACAGAGTTTTCACACCTCGGATTTTCGACGCAGTGGTTTTTCCTTTTTGCAAAGCGGGACGTAACTATGCATGGCGAGGCTGCATGAA
>Ga0209208_10011932_pt1 | contig 11081 bp, 10 predicted proteins | sample S1TSphfallax_3_FD_187694 | JGI IMG/M metagenome (GOLD analysis project Ga0209208, IMG submission 187694) | Host-associated microbial communities from peat moss isolated from Minnesota, USA - S1T2_Fd - Sphagnum fallax MG (SPAdes) (version 2) | ecosystem: Host-associated > Plants > Peat moss >... | reverse complement strand
CCTTCCAGACACCATTCTCTTCATGTAATTGGACCACATCCTCTGCCTTGCCACTGCCACCCATCGGCAGCGAATAGAGCAACACTCGCACATTCTACAAAACCCAGAAAAAAGAAGAAGTCCACTACCCCCTACATTTCATCAGACCTTAAGATAGACCACAACATGCTTACATGAACTGTCTATCAAACCACTGGTTCTTTACGGGTTCTTTCATAAAAACCACCAGTTCTTTGAGGGTTTTTGAAATGTCTGGAACCAGCAGTTCTTTGATTCTGATCTCTTTTTCAAGTAACTGGAACCACCAGCAGTTCTCTGGTTCCGAACTCAATGTAAAAAAAAACTGGAACTGGCGGGTATTAACAAAATCAATGTCCCACCCAACACTGGTAATTTCCATTGTGTTGGTAGGTTCTCTCTGTTCAGAACCTGTAATGGGTGGGTAAGGTTAGGGTATATGTCTACCCTTGACTGGCAGTTCTCAAAAAAAATCAAATGACTGGTTCTGACCCTTGAGACTTGTAGAACCGATTTCTGACCCTTCAACCTGGGGTTCTAAACAATAAAAAAGAACCTAACCTAAACCACCCAGTTGTTGGCTGATTCTTTCTTTTGAAAATGTTCAAAAACCCAGCATCAGTGGTTCTTTTGATGCTAAGAATATGAAAGAACTGCTGCTGGAGGGTTCTGTGAGGTTATTAACCAAAATCCGCACAACACCAGTCATTTCCTTTGCAAAAAGACAGGGAAAGTCTGGTAATATAGTGTTTGAAACAATTGACATATCAAAAGAAGTGAATTTCCAAGAGTGGCCAGTTTAAAGGAAATGACCTGAGCGGTAGGTGCCCATAATGTCAGAGTAACAGCATCATCGGAAACATGAGCACCAAGTGGACCATTGTAAGCAAAGAGCGCATCCAATACACCTGGAAGCTGAATTCCAGACGCATCCAGAGGTGCTCCTGTTCTTGCTGTTCAAAAATGACCCAATTTGTCAATCAGCTCAAATTAAAAGTGAAATGAGAGAAATTCAAATAATTTGCAGAGAAGACATCTTTTTTTATCAGAAAACATATTAATACATCTATGGAACAATATTCTAAAAGTGAGAAACAACTCCATTTGTGAAGAGAGAGGATAGAATGTGTGTGTGTGTGTGTGTGTGTGTGTGTCTAAGATATACATACCGTCAGTGGACAACAAAGCCAATTGGCACTTGATGTATTTCTTCACATTATAACCACCAGCACCACGATCACCACAAGGTGGTAAACGAAGTGCCCTGTATTCGTGAATATGTGGAAATTTCTTCACCACCTGCCATTCATAATAAATAAGTCAGTCTTGTAGAACGTGAATCTCATGGGAAACAGAGATTAGAAGAAATGAACAACAGCACAAAAAGAAGTGTGGTGCCAGAAGATACATCAAAAGGGTAAGTAAATCAAAGACAGAATGTATGTTATACTTTAGACAAAATCATGGTACCTAATTTGTAGAGTCTGCCCCCATTTACAAACCTACAGTGCAAAATGACAGCTTTTTTTCTTTTGTTTTTTGTTTTGCAAACAGAATTTTTTTTTATTACTCTTGGGGGAAGACCATGCAGATCTTCTTCAAGCTTCACTGAGAAATCCGCTCCTGCCAAGATTCAGCCCACCCAAACCCACAATTTGTCAACTTACAACATTTCCATGCAGATTTCATGTGTGTCGAAACAAGGGCAAAAATAAATGAAACTTTATGTGGTAACACCATAGATTTGAAAGTCTGGTTTTGGGTGCTCTACTACAACTGTTACTTACGGTTTTGTTTTTTTTTCTTTTTGGTCTCTACAATTTGGGTAACTTGGATTTTTATAACACAAACCTTCTATGCCTTTGGAAGTGATTTTCAAGCTGGCATTTGCACTTGCGTGAAGGTGAAACTGAGCATCTTTGACATCTGAAATCCATGCCAATAAATCTTCCTCAACCCAGTACGCTCGTGCAGAACCAAGATCACCCTATCCAGAAACAGTAGGAAAGAGGAGAGGAACAATTTAGCAGAAACTGATATTAGCAATATGCAGTAGAGAAACAATGGAACTTGAAATATTAAGCATGTGTTATCTATGATTTTTTGACCAGCAGCAATTTGTAGCAGATGCAATCTGCACTTTTCTGATTTGTGAGAGCAAGAATGAATGACAAGAATCAATTGCACCAAGCTGGAACCCATGTGAGGAACAAAGAAAAAGATAGTTCTATACATTAAACAAATTATCTGCAATTTTGTTTTCTGTGTTGTTGAATCTCTATATACCTTACCTGTGGAAGAGATGTCAAGTCTGGCTCTTCCAAAAACACCGTTGGTTTTTCTGAGACTACCCATACATCTGTACTTGAACCACTTGGCACCAATCCTGCACAGTCCTGTGTCACCACCAATTTCCTTTTCGGTGTTAGTTGGTGTAACTAGTTTTTTCTTTTTCTTTTTCTTGAGGCAAAGTTTTTGAGTCCTCTGGAACATCATCATCCTGGAGAAACACAGCACTGATCATTCAACAAGTAGCTGAGATACAAACAACATCATTGGGGATTGATCTGATCCACAAATCTAGTAAAAATTCCTCCTTCATTTCATTCATTCTTTCTGCATTCCAGGAGAATGTGGGGTAATCCCTATTTCCATTGATTGTCACCCAGAAAAGAGAAACAAACAGATGCAAAAGCCAAAGCAGTTTTTCCTTCTTCCATGCCAGTGCAATTTTCTTTCTTCATGAAAACTTCACTCTTGAGAAGGAGAGCAGAGTCTTCTTTGATGTTAAAGAGGTGGCAAGAAGCTTCCAAACACGAAACCCACTTTCATTATTCCTTTCTTCAATTTGGTTTCTCTCCCCAACAAAAGACAACAAGAAGTAAGCAAGAACTCTGAGTGATTGGAAATGTGTATGTGCAGGAAGCAACAGATTCACATTTTCTATAAACAAAAAGAGGAAATGACAGGAAGAGATCAGAAACTGCTGCAAAACAAAAAGAAGGAACAAAATAACATGGCAAAAGGAAAAGGTTCAGAAGGACCTTGACATCGCCTTGATGGATTTGGAAATGTAGATCTCCATTTTGTTGCATGTTTATTGTCTCCACTTCCCAGAAAACTCCAAATGCATCAAATCCAGCAGGAGCAAGTGGAGCATCCCACAGAGTTGAAGCTTTTGCAGCATCACCCCATACATGCAGACCCCAATTCTCATAGTCACTCTTCTTCCTACATCACCATGAATCATCCAAAGTCTCAGATGGTGGTGGCACCAGCAGAGACATCAGTGACAACACACAGAAAGAGTACTTACTGTAATCAAGCCCATCATGTAAAACTCAAAAGTCTCTCATTTATGACATTTTCTCACGAGAGAAAAATGCAGAATGCAAGTTCCTCTATGTCCCTTGGATTGCGGTTGGGTTTTTTTTCTTGGCAAGAAGAAAAAATCATTCAAGAAACAAACCTGTCAGAAACATTATTGCAGAAAGAATGATAATCAATCAATCTCTCCCTCTTTTGAATCAATCCTCCTTGTACAAGTAGGAAAATTGTTCAAGAAATTTGTTCTGTATTGGGGTTTATGAATCTGCAGCAACCTGAAAGAAAATCCAAAAACCCTCAAAGAAAATTGTTATGGGAGGGAGAAGAAGAAACTCTTGAACAAGAGCTAGAAGAAGAAGTTCTAGGACAAGTTCTTGCAGATTCAACCTGTGGTAATGGATTTTGATGAGAACAGTAGTGGTGGGTTTGCAGTTGTCGTCTTCCTCCTCAACCTCATTGTGAGCTTGGATTGATGATGATGATGATGATGATGATGCATTGGCAGCAGCAGCAGCCATTCCCACAGAAGATCTTCTCCAAGAAGCAAGTCTCCCTTGCAGCAGCAGTGATGATGAGCTCCTCCTCCTCCTCCTCTTCCTTATACTCCTGCTCCTGCTGCTGTTCAGAGCTTCTTCTTCTTCTTCTTTCTTCCTTGTTTCCTTGAAGCCAGCAGCTCTGATGACTCCAGCTGCAGAAGAAGAAGAAGAAGAAGAAGTAGTAGTAGTAGTAGTCGAAGTCTTGAGTATCTTGGCGATGGTGAGGCAATTGCGGTTGTGGGTCTTGTAGAATCGGAATGGTGAGACAACGAGGTGTGCAGCATCCATCACTCTTCCTTTTCCTCTTTCGTTTGCATCTGCTTTCTCTGTCTTCTTCGCAGGTTTTGCAGTTTCCAGCAGACGCAAGAAACACCCACTTGTGTTTTGTGAACGAGGAATTCTCCTTTGTCTTCTTCCTACTTACGTGAGATGATGATGGGTGGTGGGTGGCTGAAATACTACAAGAAAAGACTGAATGCGTCAGGAATCTTGACGAAGCTTCGTCTCCAGAACTCTTTCACAGTCCCCAAGAACTCTTGAGTATAAGACTCATCGTCATCGCCATCATCATCGCAGCAGCAGCAAGTGCCTCAATCAATTCTAAGGCTGCTCTCTCTCTCTCTCCCTGTGCAAAGCTTTTGGGTTGGCTGTCATCCTCATGAAGAAGAGTGGAGACACTTTTCTCTCATTTTTTCTGGGTTTCATTGTCATGACTGGCTGCTGCTAATGCTGCTGCTTTTATTTGGGAAGATCACAGGTGACAAGATGCCCTTCCAATTTGCCAGCTTTTTTCTTTATGATTTAATAGATGCAATAGATTTCAGAGCTGTCGTTGGGAGCTTTTCTTTTGTGAAGATCAGATTTCAGAGTTGCAGAAAACTATCACTGATTGGTTCTGAGGCAGCAGCAATTCAAGAGGAAGTGCAGGGGAGCTTGGAATTTTGGTGCATATTTCTTCTTCAGATTTGCAACAATCCACTTGCAATTGCTGTCTTCTCAAGACATACATGCAGGAGAAGCATTGGTTGTAGTAGCAAGAATTGGAGAAGAGGTGGAGTGAGAGATTGAGATTGAGATTGAGATTGATCTATCCAGAGTGAATAAAAGAGAGGAACAAGCCGGCACAAATCATGCATCTTTGGCCCAATGTTTTCTGTGTGTCCTGACAGAAATTGATTGATCATTCATCAAATTTCATCAATCCTCGTTTCCCCCCTTTTGACTGTCAGCTCAGGATGTTGAAGCAGAGCACCCTGCCAAGAAGATCAGCACAAGGAAAAGTTCACAATTTATGTTAGACACAAAGTGGAACATCATCAGCTAGGGAAGAAGAAATTCAGGATTAGCAGACACAAATGGAATATGATCATCATCTGCTTCCGACAGAATCAAGAGAAACCAGACAGCAACAGCATGTAATGGAAATTGAAGGTGGATCTCCCACATGATGTGAGCGAGTGAGCTCTGCGAGAGAGAGAGAGAGAGAGAGCCACTGAGATCTTCACTTCTCTTGACAAGATCAGAAATGCATCCTTCTTTATAGAAGCACAAACTGAGAAACACAAAGAGATGGTAAGTAACAATCCTGCACTGTGTTGTTGTCCTTCTTGCTAAAGAAGAAAATCAGCATATCTCTATCTGACCTACAAGGGAGCAGTGCTTTAGAAGAAGAATCCTCAACTCCACAACATTAATTTTCTCCCTTTGCAAAGGGGATATTCATGTGTACTTAATCCTTTCAAATTGGTGGCCACCAGTCTAAGCTGAGGACCCTCATTGGTGAAGCAAGTCTGTCCCTGAGCAACAACTGAGTTCATCAAGAATCAGTGAAGTCAGACCTTGAGCAACAACCAAGTACATCATTAGCCATTTGTAGTCAAAAGCTTCAAGAAAGAGGAAGAGCAACCCAGAAAACTACTGCAGGGGATTCAATGAGACCTCAAATTGACTTCTTCCTCCTCAAATTGATCTATGTGCCTCCTCTCAATCAAACCCAATTCGCATGCCCTCTTTGGGTAGAGGATGGTGAATTCTCTCTGGCATGTTCTATTCCATGCAAAACGATCAATGGTCAGGTTGATACAAGAATCTCCTCTTTGTTATGAACCCATTGCAATGATCAGTAACAATAGTAGTACCAACAGAAACAACAGGATCTAAAAGCGGGAAAAAAAATACACACCCACTACAAAGGTAGTGAAACTCTGATGGAAGAAGTTGGGTGTTTGTCAGAGACTACAACACTCCTGCTCCTGCACTGGTGTCACCAAAATCCAACCATTCCCAATTTGATATTGGTTTCACTGGTTTTACAGAAGAAACTGCTGCCACTGCTGCATCATCCATGTCCCCTTGAGATGAACTCTCAACATGCGCAGGGTTTAAATCCCTGAATTTCTTTGCAACTTCCTCTGCCTCCCTGAACACCCTCTGTAGGAGAGGAGACAACCAAGAGCACCAAGGAAAATTTGATGAACAACAATGCATACCGAAGAGATATTAATGAGAAGAAGAAAAAATTTCCAGATGCTCATTTGTTAATTGACATTGAGATTGGTTTTTTCAAGATGATCATCTGTCATAGAACTTGCAACCCACAAACCTCATAGAGATGCAATAGCAGAAATGTTCTGATTTAAAGATTTGATTGAACAAAAGAAGAAACTTCAAAAGAGGAAGAAGAAGGCATAACAAGTGATACAGACCTGCTTGTCACGCAGCATGAGTCCACTCTCACTCTCCAAGTCCGCAGTGCTGCAACACCACCAAAGAGTTCAAAAAGCTTCCCATTTCTCTTGACCAAAAGACGAATGCAGGCAACAGACTCACAGAAGCCCTCAATTACAAAGGTAACCACTCCATTGCCATGGACCTTTCATTCTGCTCTTGCCATAACTCCTCACTCTGGAATTTAGAGCTAAAAGTAAAGGAATGAAAGAACAAGCCAAGCAGTCATGAAAATCAACTGCAAGAAGTTCACTGAAGAAAAGTTGATGAAAACAAAATTGCTACTACCACATGCATCTATCTGTGGAGAATTCTCATGGGTAACCTACCTGAAAGCATATTTGGTGGGGCTAGGAGACTTGATTGCCATGACTTTCACTTGCTCACCAACTTCAAAAACTGTAGCGACGCTGGGTACTCGTGCACGTGCTATATTGCTGATGTGCACCAATCCACTGCCATACCATACAGAGAGAAAAAAACGCTTTGAAATTTCCTGCAGGAGAATAGCCTCCTTTTAAAATATGATGCTCCCACTGACCCAACTAATGGAGTTTTCTCGGAGTTTAGGATACATCTTCTTGAGATAGTGAAAGTATACTACTCTTCTCTCTGTTGCAGTTTTCATGAATAGGGGGAGGAGAAGAACCACCATTCAGTGAACACAAGTAAATACAGAAAGGAGGAGGAACCCTAAACCCTAAACCTGGACCAAAGGAAAGAGGAGAGATAAAGGAGAGAAGTGCATGAGGTACCTCCCTGAAAAAGATGGAAAGCTAACAGGACGAATTGCCAACAGCAAAAGTTGCAACAACAAAAGGATCCACCACCAACTACCCACAAGGCTCACAGATACATTTCATCTACCTCAAATCTGTTCCATCGATCTGGACACGGGCTCCAAAATTGAAAATCTGGACAACAGTACCATCGTGAACTGTTCCTATGCAAAGATGCCGTTGTGCCTGATAACCCATTCAATACAGCAAATCTATCAAACTATGACCAAAAAATTCTGTTGGAAGTTGGAAATCGTGGGTTTCTTTGAAACAATCAGTATAGCAATCTGTCTGCCAAAAAAAAAATGATTTTTCAATCTGAACAAATGGTTTTACAGCAGCCACAATTGAAGATTTGCAGCTGTTCTAAGATTTGCATCAAACAATTAGATCACTGGAATTTCATTCAATGAAGAATTTGGTACAGATTTTGCAGAATTGGTTATGGGTGAGTTGAAAGAATTCCTTACCCAAGCTCGAACTTCACTCAGGATAATGTTGCCACGAGATTCTTCAGCAACTGTGATCAGAACCCATACCTTTGTTCCCACCTATGCCAACCACCAGTGACACATTCAAGAAGGTAGCCAAAGACCAACCACCCACATTTTCAACATGCACCACGACATCAGATTGCAGCAATTGCAATTGTTCCCAGAAGAAAGGGAAGTGATTAGCAGATCCATTTGTTTACCAAGTCCTCATTGGGTTCTGGAGCAGGATGTTTGAGAAATTCGACTCTAGGTAAAAATGCTCTGAGTCCCTGCACCCCCAGTAAGAAAAACAAAAAAAAAAACCAATAACAACACCACCCCCATTGTCTCTTTCATTTTTGAATATATTGCTCAGTTGTGGCATGCTCCTGCAAAGAACCTTGGTTTTTGGAACTGACAGTTTTGGTGGAGGCAATTATTCAGTTGCAAATTCTTTCAGAAATTGGAGAAACAACACTTGTGTTTTGTTATGGACAAACAAAAATTTATGCAAGAAGAGAGATTGCAACAGAGAAATCTCCACACCAACATTAACAAAAACAACAGCACTTTGAAGATTGAAGGTTGCAATTCTCTTATAATTTCAGAAACCCCAAAAGAGCAATGGTGTTTTCCGGACTGCAGCAGAGAAATCTCCACAACATTTCAAGCTTGGTTGTGATTCTCTTCAGAAATCAGAGAAGAGAAGTGCTTGCATTGTATAGACAAACATTACTTGTGTGGAGAGATTGCAGGAGAGAGAAATAAATCTCCACAATGATGAGAACACTTAGGGTTCAGGGTTTAGGGGGAACGAAGAACATGACAATGAATGAGGGTGGTGCAGTCATATAATAACCTCAAGAGAGAAAACACAACATAAATGAACCCCAAGACAGACAGACACATACCTCAATTCTGGTAACAACACCAGCAGCGAGTGATTCTAAGATGACAATCTCAAATGGCTCATTGCAGTGTTTGATCTGTAGAGAAAAACAAAACACCAATTGTAAATCTCAACTTTTCCTCCTGCTAAGATTCACAACCTAGAGTTTGTTGCAACCAGAAAGAAAGCAATCTTTCATTGAAGAAGATCACTGTCACAACACACTGGGACAAACCCTACACCCTAACCAAGATCATTGTCCAAGAAGAAGAAGACCATTAACTCTAAACCCTGTCACAACAATGGGAAACAAGATCAATGTCACAAAAACCAAGAAGAAGATGATGATAAACCCTCAACCCTAAACCCTGTCACAACACCAGGAAGAAGATCACTAAACCCCGAACCCTAAACCCTGTCACAACAACATGAAAGAAGACCATTTGTCACAACACCAGGAAAAGAAGATCATTAAACCCCTAAACCCTGTCACAACACAAGGAAGAAGATCATCATCATCACAACATCTGCTGATGAAAGAAAGCTTTGAAAACCATTGCAAAGAAGGAGGAAGACGGCTCAAGAGAAAAACTAAAGCTGAACCTGGCGGATTCGTTCCCATGCGATCCGGCGAGCTGGTCTGCGAGCTGAAAGAAGAGCAATTCCATTTGGTGTAGTTCCTGTCACCTCAAGATTCAATACCGTACCAATGTCCACAGGAAGAGGTTCTGCAAGATCAGAAGAATTGAGAACTTCTTCGTCATACACAATCCGAGAAGAGCCTTTGGGCATTGGGAAACCCTCAGTTGCAGCAGCTGCCTCTTCTTGTTGAGACTCATCACTGCTGCTGCTGCTGCTGCTGTCATGGTTGTTGTCATCATTATTGTTGTTCTCTGAAATCCTTTTCCAAACAAGTTTATTGAGATCAGTTTTGTCAATAGGTTGAATCTCCTTGACAGGCAGGTGGCCAAGGTTTTCAGCTCCAATGTCAATTTGTAGTCCTTCTTCGTCACCAGACACCACAATCCCAAGTACTCGATGGCTGTTTACAGGGACATAGAATTCTTCATCATCATCATCACCAGTGTTGTTGTTTTCCTCTTTTTCTTCTGTTGCAGTTTTTTCCAGTGCAATGGAATGGCCGTTGATGAGTTGGGGAACAGCATCATCATCATCATCATTCTGATTCTGATTCTGTTTCATTGCTGTGAATTCTGTGGCATTCTGTGCAGAAACCTCTGAATCCCTGAGATTTGATTCACGAGTTTTGGGATGAGATTCTGTGGAAGCAGCAGAGGTTCCAAATGGGTTGCGAGAAGAAGAATCTGCCAAGCTACTTATACCCACCTGTTCTTGCTGCTTCAATTCCACCTCTTCTTGCTCCGGCAATTCCCTGGATCCTCCTGCTGTTTCTGGGATTCCAAGCTCTGGTTCATCCGGTGGCAGCAAGGCTGCAAGCTCCTCAGACTCCATACCATCATTGCGTTCATTGCGTACCATAAGATTTCTTCTCTCTTCTTCGTCTTCTTCGGATTGCTGTAGTCCAGCACAACTAGCTCCATTCTCACACTGGTGCGCAGGTGAAGAAGAAGAAGAAGCTGCTGCTGCTGCTACAGACAGACTCTCACCACCACCGCGAAAGTCCAAAATCCCCAGGTTCAAGCTCTCGACGGCAAGCTCGGTGGTAGTTTCTTCAGAATCTTGTGGTGAATCGACCGCGGACGGCAGCCCAGAGGAAGAGGAAGAAGAAAAAGAAGAGGAAAGAGTTCCAGCTGCTGTCAAGACCCGACAACTACGCCGCATCCTCCACACACTCTTCTGCAGTCCCTCAACCCTCCTCCGCGGCAAGGAAACAAGCGCAAAATCCCTTCTCAACTTCCTTCTCGAAGCATGGTCACCATCACCATGCGGAGACAGGAAGAGGGAAGCGGAGGAGCAGCAGCAGCTGCTGCTGCTGCTGCTGCTCTGCCATCCTCTGATGAGGACCTGCATGGGACTTCTTTCTCTGAGAATGAAATTCAGCACCGTTCTCTCTCACACTCTCTCTTCCCGGGAGGAAGAAAACTACGAACAATCGCTACAGAAACAACAATGAGAAAATAAAAGAAATCACGCGCGCGGAGAGAGAAGGAGAATACGACGACGACGACGACGACGACGGGAAGCAGAATCAGGGTTTAACGAGCTTTCCCAGTTTTGGAACCAAGCTAGGGTTAGGGTTTAAGGCCTACACAATTAGGGTTCAAGGGTTTTATGCTACTTGACACAATGGGTTGCCGAGGAAATGAGTTGGGTTGTGATCTTTTCCTGGTGGGAATCGAACCCACGACCA
>Ga0209208_10011931_pt1 | contig 11082 bp, 6 predicted proteins | sample S1TSphfallax_3_FD_187694 | JGI IMG/M metagenome (GOLD analysis project Ga0209208, IMG submission 187694) | Host-associated microbial communities from peat moss isolated from Minnesota, USA - S1T2_Fd - Sphagnum fallax MG (SPAdes) (version 2) | ecosystem: Host-associated > Plants > Peat moss >... | reverse complement strand
GAAATAGCCTTAACGTGAGAACCAGTAGGAATGTTCACAAAATGGTAACTTGTACACTCAAGTCCTCAATCACAGGATTAGGAGCTTAAGGGCCCATGAAATCTACTCCCTGAACAACTGAAGAACTTCTAAGTTGAAGCATCATGACCTGTGATGAGGGAACTGAATGCCAGCTGCATGGAGTAGATTGTGGCAGTGAATAAGGTCAGATGTTTGCTAAGTAACTCTCAGTGCCTTGATCCAATCTAGCTCCAAACGGAAGGGCCTAGGACCTTGCTCCCTGCCTTCTGGGCCACCTTCGGCAGTCAGAGAAAGACCCATGACTGTCACACAAGCAGCACTCATTTCTGCATCACTCTCCACAATCTTCCCCTTCCATGTAAGCAGGTAACGTGCCAGTGGTATCTGCCGGGCCCCAAACCACACAAAATCTCTTCTTATTTTGAAAGGGACACTGCAAAACATACTGAAGTTAGAGTCAGTATTATGAATACTGGGGGAGCAAGCCAAAGAATACATGTAATAGAAACTGTATAGCAATACAAAGCTTTGGCAACAGCTGCTCATATCAAATGGTACCAAACTAGAACCAGATTAAGATTGTCCCATCCACTATTCAATGAAGAATAACTTGACAACTGAATGTGACCACATTTCAGTGTATCAGAAAGCAGCTCACCTTAATAACAGACCATTCATCCTGTGGAGCAAACACAAATGCTTGCCATGTGTTGGGATCTGTGGCTCCTGAGGCACCCATCCAATTCTCTGTCCATATCTGCCACATTTTCATACAGTCATATAAATTGAGGCACCGGATTGGACAAGAGCTAAAATGCTGGAAAAGAGGACAAAACAGACAAGAGGATGAAAAGCATCTTATGTTACCGTGGACACATAACACTGTCCATCACCCTTCACCCACATGGCAATTGTGTTGACATCCTCCAAATTAAGGTCCTGTCAATCATACTTGTCTACACAAATCTGTCAATAAGTCCAATGTGGCTGTTCTGCTGAAGTTAGAAACTCACAGATCACTTGACTCATACCCAACCATGATGCAGTCCTAACTCCTAATACATATATAACACTTTCATTCAAAAGACTTTACAGCATTACCTGAACTGTTCAGATACCTGGAAACCCACTGCACCTCATGTGTGTATTTGCATGTTCCATCAATTCAACTGAAAGATTGCCTGCAAACACCCCTGGCATTTACACACATCTGACTGAGTTAATATTATTCAGCTCACACTGCACCGTGCCTGGCATTGTGACAGTTGCAAGGAGAGAACAAATGAGATGAGAATAATACAAACATCTAAGGAAATTCACATTCTAAGAAAAGGAATTCACTCTCATGCTTAAGTTGTTGGGTAGTCATCGGAAAGGATGTGAGAATGTACAAAACAGCTTACCTGTTCCAAAGTCTCCATTGAATTGAAATGATGCAGTTGTCATGCCTGCATTCAAGCAAAATGCAAACCATTACACAAATGAAAAACAGCGCTTGATTTGCAGAACATACATACAATTCCAAGTTGATCAATCTGGCAATGAAAGTTGCTGTTGCCTTAAACCCTAAACAACCTCCATGTGACCTTATGCTGAACAATGGGGGTGGGGGAGCTTGAAAAAGCTTCCCAGGAACAATTGTATGGTTACCCCAGGACAAACGCAGGTTAACAAAGACTATCATGAAGAAGCATCACCATTCTCCAAAGCATCATGCATCAGAAAAGCTTCTCACTAGAACCCAAACTGATGCAAGAAAGTCCTGCATGTCAAGACAGAAAGCATCTGATATCCGGCTGGTATCATGATCACATCAATGCAGCTATTTCCAGACGACTGGGTATAGGGACCTGAAGTGAGAGAGGACAAGGAACACACCACCATCCTCAACATCAGAATAAACCTCCCACTAGATTAGATCTGCAGTGGTGGCAAACTTGAAAAGATCACATTCTGTTGCTGGGGTTAAGTGCTTCAAATTCCATGCAACTGCTGCACAATTCAACAGAAAATAGCTTCCCCCCCAATTATCACACCTCTGCAGAGATCAATGCAGAGAGGGGCTTTCTAAACATGTTTGTGAGCCTTGATTATATGCATTATAGGTGGAAGAATTGCGCAATTGGATGACAAGGGGAAATCTCAAAACAAACATTGAAAGAGGTCCATAATTTTGGAAGCAATTGAAGACCAATCTCTTTGGATATGGCATGCATTTTTGGGATTCCAAGTGGAAGCAATGATATTAATGTGCTAGACTAATCACCCATGGTTGCAAACATGCTAAATGGAGCTAGTGATATGAGGTTCAAAATGAATGGCAATGTTTATCCCTTGATGGTCTTGCTCTGTGCAAACCATACATGAACCTCATGATGAAAAAAGGCCTACACTCTACAAAGATGCAAGAAAGTGCAAGAAAGGATATAGAGAGATGTTTTGAAATAATACAATTTAGATTTGCTATCATTCAAAACCCATGTAGGTTGTGGCAAATGGATGTAATTTATGAGCTTATGAGGTGTTGTGTGAGTTTTCATAACATGATTATTGAAGATGAGTGAGACCAAAATTTGAAGTAATTATTCGACAGAACAAATGTAGCACACACTTTAAAAGACATTTGACCTTCCAAGCACATGGAAAGCACACAAGAATTATAGAATTTGCAAGCTGATTACAATTTGAGAACATATTTGGTGGAAGATTTATGGGCTTGAAAAGGCTTGGACATTGAATGAATTGAAATTACATCAAGTTAGGTGTGGGATTACAACTCCTGCAAAGAAAAGTCACTTAGAATGAAGCTGATGCATTACAGAAACAAGCCCAATAAATAGCACTCATGACATAAGTGTACACATCTCTCTACATGTGTACAGACTGAGGGACAGAGACAGTGAGAAGCCAAAGCTCACACAACTAAGAGCCTCTTGTTAACAGATAGGGCTACTACCACGCTAATAACACATGGGCTGTGTCCAACAAGTTTATTCACCAAGACATCAAGATCCTTATACTTTGTCATGTACAATCAAGCGTAAACCTTATAACCTAAGGCAATCAAAGGTGTTCTCATTTCAGCATATTTGAAAAAGCTCAGGTTGTGTTGCAGGATCCAAGGTTACAACTGTGGCCCAACAACCTTGTAAAACCACCATCTCCTGTGTCTAGATGCCTACCCTGTTGGCTTTCCTTCAATCAAAATTGAGAAACTATTTAGAAATAACATGCTGTGGAAAACTTCAGACAAAGAATCTCACTCAAAGGAAACCAGTGTTTTGGACTCATTCACTCTCAGAACCTCACAGGGTATCAAAAATCCTCACCTCACAACTCCTGTGATATACTCAAGATTCTTGCTCTACCTAAAGCTGTGGACTTTTAAGCATGATAAAAGTCATATACTATGAACACTGATAACCACAACAAACTGCTCACCATGCCGGACCCTTTTACCACCAGGAGCTGTCTCCAATTAGTGTGACAACAAGCATGGAAGCTACATGGAAGCTAGCTGGATTATCATAGGGGGTGAAAGGTGGTGACTTGTACCATGTTGTCCCACTTGTACAAGGTCACCATGTCACCACATTTTCACAGAGAATTTTTTTGGCTCTATATCTGAGCAAAACTCTACAGTAGATTTGAACTACTGTAGTCACAACATGACACCTAACTAGCATACCATTATATAGGTATGTGTAGAAGCCAACAATCTGGTCATGCTACTTGATAACCAGTGGCTACTGCCCTATTGACCTGTATTAGGGGGTTTGAGTATTTCTGAATTCCATGGCCATTCACGAACCTACATGCCTTTCAGTGTGCAGTAACACACTACAGTGAAATGGTATTTGGCAGACGTAGTATTGGATTGTACTTCTGCCACCAATTGGCCATGGGCAAGTAATGTAGGCTGTTTCTTTGTCTTCACCTGGTCGATGTAACTATGGCAGTATACCCCAGCTAATCTTGGTGTATGCCATTGTGGGTAAGCAATATGGAATGCAAACCCCAGCATAAAAACTGAACAAGCAATTGTCACCCGTCCAGATACACCATGCATTTTCTCATGAATCTTACTGCAAAAGAGTGACACTAACTTCTATCTGGTAGGTTGGTGAGTGAGCTTTGCACATCCTACTGAGAAGCCAGAATTAAGTCTGCAGCTAGAGTTGCAAATGGGTTATAGTACAGAACAAATCCATGGACCTACACAATTCCAGAAGCCCTCCACCTTACAAAGAAGTCAACACTGGATGCAGGTTGTCCCAGCCTTCTGGAAGTTTCCACCTTTCATACCAGTGAATGGAGACTCTGAGCCAAGGTGGGAACTCAAATTCATCATCTGAAGCTGTGTCAGCTGGCCCATCCATTGTAAGTGGTAACCAAACATATCTTGAGTCTCTAAGATCTGTTGGCCGCCACCTGCTTGGCATGACAAATAATCTAGTCAGTCATCTATGGATTGTGGACAAAGCCAATTGACTTGTAGGGGTGCCAACCAACACTGCAGATGCAAATGCAACGAACATATAATATAATTCCATCCACCAAACATGTGGATCCACTACCAACCTGTCTGCCATGAAAATGAAGGTGTTTTCCAGACCAGGCAGTGGCAACACAAATGTGCCCTGTGAGAAAAAGGTGATTGATCCAAAATCTTCCTCCCCCCCCACACAAGGATCTCCAAGTGTTACCCATTGTCCCAACATTGATTCAGCTACATGAACTAGTGCACGATTGGGAGCCCAACTGGTGCATCCTGACGTCACCATGTAGTACATTCCACGATGCTTGAAGACTGCAGGAGCCTCTCTGCGTTGCTTCACCAAGGCCTTCTTAGAACCTCTCTCCACAATATCCATGTAGTCCTCGGTTAATGGTCCTGCAAGTATGATTAGATATGTAAATAAAGAAGGTGGATTAGACTTCACAGGGACCCCATTTCTGCAAAAACTGAAGGATGGCCCTTCCACACATTCGAGATTGTACAAGAACCTTGCAACTACTGAGCATTGCTATATTGAAAAACCAAAAAAGTGGGGCATACGACCTGCAACATACCAATGTGCAGTTCAGTGTTCACTGATGATGAATAGATGAGGTAGGCCTGTCCATCATCATCTTTAAAAATGGTCATGTCACGACTGTCACACCCATGTGGTCTCTTACTCCCTACATACTCAAAAGGGCCTTCTGGATTGGGGCTGACTGCAACACCAACTGAAGCTTTGGAATAGTTTGAATTGTCAATATGCATCCACATTATATATTGCTTTGTGTTGTCGTTGTAGATGACTTTAGGCCGCTCAACTACATTCAAGAAATATAAGTCACTACTCTTGTCTCTTCTCTCTGCTTTGAGGGCCAGGCCCTTATAATTCCATGTCCAGAGGTCCTTGGATGAGTAACAGCTTATTCCCAGCACATCTACCTGCAAAGCAAAGAGATTAGAAATTTTTCAACTTTTTCTAATACAGCCAGGACATGAAAGGACAGTATCTCTTCATGAAAAATGACTCAACTGCCACATCAATAAGTGGACACTACTTTTCTCTGTCCATTAAGTGAGGTTTAAGATTGCATTCCCTCTCTGCAGTTGCTCAGTTCTACCCTACTACTTGTAATGCTGTTGCCAAAGACCTAAAAGTACTATTCTTTCCTCTTTCCAAAGTTTAGACATTTTATAAAAACCCCTTCTACTGTAGGCTGCCAAAGGGTTGAAGAATGAGAGCAAGTATGTGCTATTCAAAGCCCTGTTGCCAGTGAAGTCAAGCACACCAAAACAGGCACAGAAAGAGGAAGAGAAAGGTGGAACCTGAAAGAACTTACTCTCGCTGTTCCTTGCTTTGGATGTATTGTGGCACCATTCTTGTTTTCTCCATACCAGTAGAAGGTTTGAGTTTCTGCCACATACATCACTCCCCCACCATGGGCTTGGATAGGTTTGCCTACTGAGTCAAGCCATGTCCGACCAGGGTAAAAGTATCCATACTCACTACCATTCACTTTTGATGGGTCTATCACTGAGGTTTTACCAGGAAACAGAAATGCCAGCCTTCTCTGTGCCAGAAGCTCTTTGGATTCCTCCAGAGCCTTTGCAGTTGTTGCAGGCTCAACTGGTGCAACAGCACCAAAGGTTTCTTCTAAATCCTCATTCTCTTCCAATTTATTCCATTTTTCCACCTTCTCCACCTTCTCCTGTGCATTGTCATCCAAATTCTCGATCATCTCTGCATCCAATTGCTCTGCTGTTTGCTCCGCAGCATCACGATAGAACACATGGGAGGCATTGTTCCACTGTGAGTAAGGTTCAGGAACATGGGAAGGGAGTCTCAGGAGAGATGTATATGCCTGAAGGAGAAGAACCCAAGCAGCTAGTGACCAGAGTACCACTGGCAAACAGCACTTGCTTCCTCCATGGAAAGTCTTCACAAGTTGAGAGACCATTGGGTTCCTGTGAGCTCTACTGCCTTCCACCTTTGTCTCTTTTTGAAACCAGCATATGAAGGTTTTGTTGCCGTAAACAGAATCAGGTGAATTGTAGACTGGTTCAATAGTATCTGATTCAACTTCTCAAGACTCCTTACTTGCAGGAAATCCAGCTCAATATCTCTTCAATGCTCCTGCAACAAAACTGATATTCAATTATTTAACACAACCTGTAAGGGGAGTCGAGGAACAAGGACCTCAAACAAAACAGTTAGCAGACTGTGCATGCAATAATCACTTCTGAGGATTCAGCTGATGCAGGACAATGATACAGAACAAGGGATCTAAGTCCAAGGTTAGGGGGGAGACTTTGCAGACAGGAATGGTGAGAGAGTTTCAGCTGTGGGTCAATCCTAAAAATATTCCTTCTACAAGATTCCAAGACGTCACTCCCACCATGCATTGATGCAATGACAGCAGACAAGGATGTACATCATCATGGACAAGTCTCTTACAACAGGTTCAACAAAATTATGATGTGATGATCCACATAAAGATAGCAAAGCACATGGCATACATATGTCTGCATGAGTTTCTGACAGCGAAGGACCTCAAAAAGATGCAAAAGAAGACTTACCACATGCCATTGTTGCTGCAGCACATATAGAAGAAGATAATGCGCTCCATTCACCACCTTTCACAACCAATACGCAGTACCAATCTCGCAATTGGATATGGCGGTCTCTTGATGAGACCTAGACAGACCAGTAGAAGATAATGTTTCTATACAAACGATGAGCATTGTCCCCGAAAGCAAGCAATTCTCTTTTCTGGTGTAAAGCAGATGAGAAACTACAAGAAGAGTGAGTTGTTCCAAAAACAGACGACTGCAGATCTGTTCCAAAACCTCACAAAGGGACACGGAGCGAGTGCACAGACGCCAAAGAGGACATAGCCTGAGAAAGATATTTCAGACCCAGTACAATATATATCGCTAAATTTGGAAACTAGTTGAAGACTTGGACATTTTCTGCCGCACTTTCTAACCGATTTTCATTGGTGTCTTTCACCCCTACCTTCCGCAATCGGCTGAGAGGGGGAAGGAAGGAAGGAAGGGGAAACACACTTCACACCATATTTCATGAAAAAAAAAAATTCGAGCATTCTTAGGTACCTAGTGCAATACAAAAGCAGAGTGGAAGGAGAGAAGAAAGGTTTTCTCACTACCAGGGAAGCCAATCAAGGAAACAGAATTAGCATTACTGACAGGGGCACGGAGAGACAATCCCAGTGAACACACGACCAAACGAACACACTTCAGTCAGACCTCCAGCCGTCCAGGGAGCAAGCGGTGAAAGCTAAAGGATACCCAAAAAACAACAAAAAAAAAACTCGCCATAGAAACTTGAACGAGCTACTATTTGCTGCAAACTCCTATGAGAATTGTGAACTGACGCAGGCAGAGACGAAATGCAAAACGCGTGGGAAGAAGCAGCTGAGCGTGAGACAAATCCTTGAGCAAAATCCAACCGCAGCGCTGTCACGTCTTCTGAGTGCACAGCGAGAAAGAGAGAGAGAGACCGAGAGAGAGAGCCATAGAGATGGTAACCAAATGAGCCGGTCGTCTGGTGACCTCCTCAGCCAGTGGTTTTGAAACTTTTTCATTTTTGTCCAAAGGAAACCTTGAAATTAAAAACAAAGGAAATTCATGTGCATTTTTTTCAAAAGGGTATATATGGGCAAGCCCCCTTAATAAGTTCTTAGAGCATCTCAAGCTGTGTGCCCAGTATGTGACCCTGCAAAAACATTTTTCACATCCAAGTTTTAGTTATTTACTTTGTTTCCAACCTCACCCATAAAACTGAAACTGGGACAGCAAATAGGTGGGGGGATTACTAATAACAAACCACCTGAACCAATCACTATGATCGGCCAATCAGAAACACTGAGTAGCAGTCAGATCATATTTATTACACTCTTTTCTGGAGGTGCACAATGTCGCGCTCTGCCTGTTACCAGCCACCCCAAACTCTGCAACTATGTGGAGCCCAAAACCATTTTACTATGCCATTGAAATCAGTGTTGGTTGCTTATTAGATTCGAGTGATTCAAGTCAAGGTTATACAGTAGGTTCAAGGGTTTTCAGATAACCTTCACGTGTTTTTGAAAACCATCATTGGAACCTGATTGAATTAGAAACCTGAACTGAGATGTTACCCCATTTTGAACAGGTTCAAGTTTTTTTTTTAAAGTAGTATATAATTTGATATGTAAAAATATAACTTTGGTCTTACATTTTAGACAAGTTATTGAATTTGATTTGTTGTATATAAGTAACAACAAATCATCTTTATTTTAAATTATTTGCACTAGCGTAGTTAACAAACTAATATTACACAAATATATATATATATATATATATATATATAGATAGATAGTTGAATGTAATGGAGATGGAACTGAACTTTGTCTTAAACTGATTTGACTCTAAATTCTTTGCGCAAATGAATGGACGGTTTTAAAAATTCAATGAACTGATATCATGATTGAATCAAAAGTTGGATAAATAAATTGTATTTATTTATTTAAAGTTTAAACTGGAACCAAAGAGTCCTTTCAAAATCAAGAACTGCACAACATCGGTTTCAAACAAGTGGCTCCCCATGTGTAGCTCTGCCCCTTATGGCCAGTGTTTTCTTTTCTTCTTCAATCTTTTTTTTGGGACATTGGTGAGCATCCCAAAGTAGATTTAGTATGTGCTCACCACAATTTTTAGAAATCTGTTCAAAATTCCCTCTCAACAGCAGCAAAGTGGGGAGTTGGGACAAACTTTTTGGTTGCAGTTGAAAAGTGATGACATTTCTTCCAAATTTTCCTTCGTTTTTGGATTTTTTTTAAAAAAATAATCAAGCATTTTCCACATAACATTTTCAAAAAAAAAGTCTCCTTTTATGGCAAGTTCAAACTAGTGTAGGCCAATTATTGAGTTTTGACTCAATTATTAACTTGATTATTAATAACCTATCGACTGATTCTTGCTTTTTTTTATAGTCAATTAAATTGATCATCATTTGGTATTGAATTTTTTAATTTTTAATAACTTAACTGGATGATTTTTTCATCATCCATGTAGGTTGTCAACCTTTAAACAATAATGTAAAAAAATCTAAAACAGAAAAAACTTTTTCTTATTTAAGAAAAACTTTATAACCAGCTCATGATCAGTAGGATAATAGGTGATTATTGATAGCTTATTGAAGAACCTACCCTTATACATAACCATTATCAGCCAAATTATTTGATAATTTACCTGGAATTTTTTTTAAATTGATATTGATAATTTGTGTCATCTGGAAAAAAAATTTAAATAACCTACCCAGTGATTATTTAAAAAAGAAATAACTGACCAACATTGGTTCAAACTTCAAACTGACTATGGTTTAAATGCAACATGCTCCATGAAGTTCCCAAACAATGAATTGTTGTCAAGGTCTCTTCTAAGCTTGGCATTTTTTTGAGATTAACTCTCCTCTCTTTGTCTGATTTGCTTCACATCACTGGTGAAACGTTCAGGACTTAGGCTTGGGTTTTGGATTTGGGTGAGTGCTTCTTTTTCATTTCTTTTTGCTTGCAAGCATCATCTTCTTGGCTTTGAACATTGGTCCTCTCTTTGTGTTCCTCCCTTTCCCTTCTGCATTGATGTTTTCCTTTTCTCTTCTGAATTGGTGTTTTTTCTTCGTATGAATGTTTCTTATTCTTTACAATGACCACAGTTGATAGAGGCAAGGATATTGTGTTTAGATTCAATTATAGAGTATGGTAGTAGCTTATGGGATTTTGGCCCTAGGTAATAATAATAGGTCTATTTTATATGAGGATTTTTGAAAGATGATATTTTGGCTTGTGTTGAAACTTGAGATTAGTTACAGAGTTGTAATATTTTGAAGGATTTTGGTTTATTTTAGAGAATTTTTTGAAGATTCTATTTTTGCATGGTGAAATATTTGAGTTTCCTTAATTCTTCTTCTTTTGCCTTAAGACACTTTTTGTTTTATGGACAGACATATATCCAAATAATTGGGTTATCTTTGGAACATGTTGTTTGAACCCCCTTTTTTTTTTTACATTTGAAAACTGTGATTTATATACCAAATCTGGGTTTTTGAAAAATTCACAAGTAAGTGGACACATATACCCAGTATGATAACCGACGGGTATCTGCTCCTCATTCGAAGGACCGCCTCCGGAGTCCCAATCTCAGCGAGATCCAAAAAGCAAGAATCATTAAACATACCATATCAGTGGAGGTTGCCTTAAAACTCTACACCAAACCACCCCCCACTCCAACTGCAATAAAATAGGTTGTCAGGTATAAAAATGGGCCGTCCATCTTAAATGCTTTGGTCAGATGTAGTCATCTTTGTGAACATTAACTGGCCCACCAAAAAATCAAAACTTTGATTTCAGTCTCATTTTTTTAATTTAAAAAGGTCAACCTGCTCAATCCTTTAAATGAGGCCTTTTTTTTTTTTTCAAATATAAGGATAATATAATAATAAATAAGGAAGAGGAATTTGATATCTTAAGATGAAATTTGTGTTCAGCAAGTACTAAATAGGA
>Ga0209208_10011930_pt1 | contig 11082 bp, 10 predicted proteins | sample S1TSphfallax_3_FD_187694 | JGI IMG/M metagenome (GOLD analysis project Ga0209208, IMG submission 187694) | Host-associated microbial communities from peat moss isolated from Minnesota, USA - S1T2_Fd - Sphagnum fallax MG (SPAdes) (version 2) | ecosystem: Host-associated > Plants > Peat moss >... | reverse complement strand
GACATCTCAATATTTTGACACAACTGAATGAATCCAGAATCTTGTATCTCTGCATTTGGCAATAGGCCTATGGAAAGCTCGACAGCACTTATTCACCTCACCAATATGAATTTCATATTTCTAGTTATATATTTATGGTTTTTAATTTCAAATTTGAAGACATTAAAGTATTTCAAAAACATATTCTGAAAATTGTAATGTGATGTCTTTTATTATAATACTTGATAATTATGAATTTATGTAATGACATTAATCAATGTAAGTAATTCAAGTTCAATAGCATGTTTGCACCCTTGTTTTATGAATTGAGCTCTTGAAAAATAATCATATGTACACACACACACACACACAATTTTTAGTAGTGTCACATCATAACAAAGAACTCATATTAATGTGTCGTGTTCGGATGACTAACTTTAGCAAACTTGTGAGTGACACATTTGCCACATGTATAGCATAGGCATTGATTTGATTAGATAGTTAGTTTTCCTAATCAAAGTAAACATACTTAGTTTTGAAAATAATCAAATTAGATATATTCAATCATTTCAAATCAAGAGTGTGCAATCTACAATCAGCTTAATCACCATGCTACTAACCTTAAAAGCCATGGTTTTGTTGTAGTGAAAGATGGATACTTCTCCAAACGTTCAAGAAAATCAGTCACCTTTGCCTTCATTTGATACTTGAGCGGTACCTAAAAGCCATTCACAAATATGTGTGTGATCTCATGCCTTCATGTAATAAAACAATCTACAAGGTCAATGATGATTGGTTCGGTTATCCCCATTATAGTAGTCATATCCTAAACTTGTCGACCACAAAATTTCAATTAGATTTAAGCTTTAATCATCTACAAGACCCAACCACAATGTTTCATGAGATTGATGTGGCACAATTGCAACAAGTCCATAGTAGTGATGTTGGGATAGTCACCCCAAATCTTTGCATCCCTATTCATTTGGGTAGACATGTCTTGTACCTTTATTCCAAGAGCATGGCCAACTTGTTCAACACATAAACATTGAACTCCTCTTGTTCAGTTGTCCTCTATAGCCAACAATTACCTTCTTGCACTAGTTACTCAATTAAACCTAACATTGAAAACATAAGGGTCATGCATTCCATAACCTATAAAGAAAATTGCATATGCCATTCAATATTCAATATATTTGTAACAAAAAATGAGTAAAAGAGATGTTATGAAAATAAACCCAAGAAAACCCTCTATAAGAAAGAAATACAAACAAACCAAACTTTTTCACAACAACACACAATCCAAACAAGCAAAACCAAAACATTTAATAATAAATTCACCATTTTCCAAATGAAACTCATGAAATGGAAAGGATTAGACAAGAAAAAAAGAAAAAAAGCCAAAGCACTTATACAATAACCAAATTTAGAAAGAAGAACAACAACCAAGACAATCCACATTATTTAATCTTCAAGGTTAATTCCCAAAATAGTTATTGGAAACAAAAAAAATTAGAAAAAGGATTCCAAAAAAGGTCCCATGGTTACCAAAATGGTTGTGCAAGAAATGGCAACAAGTTGGTGAGAGATTTGTTCCATTATTGTTGCCAACCTCTCCATCTTTAAGAGCATAGGAACATCAATAGTGAACAATTAAACCTTGTTGTTCCTTCCTTATGGTATTCCTTGAAGCTTCATTTTCATCAATAACATTTGCATCCAATTTCCATTTTTCATTCATTCACCCCTTGATTGCCATAAATTATTCTTGCCACAATTTGCTTTGGGTAAGTGCATGGTAAAATGACCCACTGCATGTGTAAGCATTGTTAAATAACACATTGCTAAACATTGCATTGGATAATATTTTATCCAAGTTATATTTTAATCAAACCTACATTTATTAGTCTTTAGTGAAAAAATATTTTGTTGTTTTGTTGGAAAGGTCACAAGTTTTTATATTGTAATGCATAAATAGAAATCTTAGCATTGATCACATTAGATATAATTTTTTCCAAGAAAAGGTGAAAAACCTTGATTAAATGAACTCCTTGAATTTTTTCAAGGAGACACATGCATGAATTTGCCATAGAAAACAAGAGAAATAGTTGAGGATAAAGACCTAGACAACAAGGCATTAGACCATTGACCTCATCATTTAATGCATTGTGCATTGTTTAATATTTCCCCATTTGGTGTGAATGGCTCAATGTAAGAAAAAATAATCACCAAGCATATTATTTTATTTATGTTGTCTTTGTGAATGACATGAGCGTGAATTTACTATGTGAATTTTAATCAATTTAACCTCCCATGAACAAAAAAAGGCGCAAACAAAACAAAAATATATTACATGTCCATAGAAGTTGGATGTGAATAGCTAAGATTTTTGTTGCCCTCTAAAGGATGAATTTGCCACTTCCTCCTTTCCTTTGATTTTCTTGCTACTTTTGCTAGAATTAAGGATTTTAAGTTTAACAATTTTGTCGTATTCTTATGCAAATCATATCATTTTCATCACCTATCCATAAGAATGCATGTTTTGAGATATTGCAAATGCGAGAAAAGCTTGATTTGTTAATTGATTCCTTAATAAACATATGTAGAAAATGTGAAACATGAACCAACAATTCCCATATACTATAACTAATCTACTATCATTATATCATTGTAGGCATAAGAAAGAATTACCCTTGCTTCTTTAAGCATAGACTAATGTGGCATGTGTTGTTGACCACATATTGTAACATAGATTATAAAATGTATATCAATGTCAAGTGAATATAAGATTTTCTTTTTATCTTCTAGTTTTGGTTATTTGCCTATTTGTTATCCACCAATTCTGGTTATTATTATTATTTTTTTAAAATTCAATTATAATATCCTTTAAAGAAATTAAAATATATACAATGTTAGATTTCAATATGGTTAAATATTTGTCATCACTAATATCTATTGGATATCTTAGCATTTTGAATAACAAGATAGATTTTTTTTTTTAATTCAAAAAAAATTCCAAATAAAGTTACAAGTCTAGAAATTCATCTTATTCAAATTCACCTTCATATTGTTCTAATTCTTCTTTTAAAGTAACATCAACCTCAATCAACTCTATCAAATTAAAATGTGAACTATAACCCACTTTAACTAACAAAAATTATTTTATCTAAATTATTTTATTACAAGAAACATCTCCTCGAATTTGTAAGAATTCTAACGAATGAAAAAGTTCTCCCAATTTCCATTTGAGAACCAACAATGCCAAGAACTGAACAAGAAATGCCATAATTGGAAATAAAGACTTGTGTTTTGCCCACCACTCTAAAGAACATTTAATGTCCTTGACATCCACTTGAAACCTTGTAAACATTTGTAACTCCTTGTTCACCTCCTCTTTTGTTGGTTCATTGGTTTCAACAAACATCTCAAAAATGTCTAAGCTACTTTCTTCATTAGTTTGCATATTTGCTATAGGTCCAATTTTTTCCATAAGGTGGAGGATGTGGTAACATCTCAAAAGCATAGGAAATAAGGATCATTGATCATACTCTTCCACAATGGAAACATGATGTTCTTGAGCAATAAGAGATGAAACCAACCTTAAACTTTTAAATCTAGGGTATAACATAAGGGACAACATGTTATGTGGTTTTTTTTTTTTTGGAAGAATGAAAGAAAACCATTTAAAATTTCACATAATTCTCTTCTAACGATAGATGCAACCAATGACAATTCCAAAGCTACAACAAGATTGTTATCAATTAAATCCTCCAAATTAAATGAAATTTCAATTTTTAAAAAAAGTTTCAAGCTCATAGTGATTATTGCATTCAAAGCATAAAAAAGTGACGAATGCCCAAACATTTGTTCAACACACAAACATTTACAATTGAAGAAAAAACACCAATAATTATTTGAGATATGTGCCAAGTTAAAAGTGGAGGGACACAACTACTAATCCTCATTGTAGTTTGTTGACTAAAGAACAATTATTGTTTTGAATTATAATGTTTCTTGAAACATCATTTTACTTGCAAACCTATAGGAGTAGATTAAGGATTCAATAGAACAACTTATAATTTTTAAAAATAAAAAACAAAAGACTTGCAAAAATGGAACAAAAAATTAAATGACTAAAAACAAAACTAACTTTGTTTTCACTAGAATGTTTAATTTCCTAGACCTCAAACTAGCTTCAAGGCATACTTTGTTCCATTCTTGATGACCTTTACAAGATTTCTTTGGCTAAGTAATGCATTTTTGCAAATATGCTTGGGTAGATTTAATAAACACATATTTCAAGTTCTTACAAACTTTGTCATTTGTTGTGGCATATTGGCACACTTTGGAGAAATCGTGACCAAAACAAGTTCCTTGAAAGCTTTCTTCTAAACCTAAAGTCTCACATTTAACAATAGGCTTCAAAGCACAAATGGTCAATGTATTTAAATTTGAACCTCATCCTTTAGATACGTTATTACCTTATTTTTTAAGCCATATGCATCCAAAAGATCAATAAGATTTTTAGCCAACATTTGTTTTGTAGTTTTAGCAATTTCAAACAAATCAAAAGTAACTTGTTTTAATTTATAGTCAGATCCCAATATAATTATAACCAAGGCAAACACATCATGTGCACCCTTGGACATCCATAGATTGAAGCTAGTAGTAGCACAACAATAATCATTTAACAAAGGAAAAACATATGGCTTTTTAGTTTTCTCCACCAATTCAAGCAAAATGGCGTGTAAAAATAATTTTTGAGAAGGAAGTGCACACAAGGACATAATTGCAACACTAAATGCTTTAACCACATGCTCTTTACAAATTGCAAAGGCAAGTGGTTTTTCACTATTAAAAGTGTAAGATTCTCTACAAATATCTTTTGCTCCACAACATCCTTTTTGAAGGGCTCCTTTGTAACAAAAAATTCAGATATGGAAAAATTGGAAATATGAGCCCTATGAGCCTTCTTCTTTGTAGGTTGTCTCTCAACATTTTCTTTCTTTCAATTATTAATTTCTTCTTGAAACTTTTTTATAAATTACTAAATGTTTTGCATCAAGATGTTGAATTGCAAACATGTTATGCCACTTGTTTTTTATAATATGATATCAAATCTTTCCTTAACTATTTTCTTGAATTCACAAAAACATTATGTTGAGAATGACATAATAAATAATGCATCGTTTGAGGAGCATCTAAGTTTACTTTTGAATTATCATTTACACAATAAAAAATACCAAAAAAATGCCTCTCTATTGTAAGGATACCATTTTTTTATTTGAATTTACAATTGTTGCAAAATGTGCTTAGTCTTTCTTTATTAGTTTTATCACATTCTCTTGAACTTATTTCAGTTTGCAAACTTTGATTTTCCCTTTTTTCCATTACTTGATCAACTCCAATTTCATCATTTATGCATATTATATGCTCTTCATTTTGCATTGGTTAATTATTATATTCATTTTACTCTTCCATTTTTCACAACTATTCTATAAGGCCAAAAGGTGAAGAAAAATAAAGAAACAAATACAATGTGTTATTATGCAATGTGATGATAGTACTCTTATGCACAATTATATATGATGCAAAACACTTACAAAACTTCTATGCACAACTAAAAATGATCCAAAGCATTTACAAATAAGGAAAGATATAAAATTATAAAAATTATTTTTCAAAAGGTTTATGTTTGTCTCCAAAATAATTCATACCAAGCCTTGCCCTGCACCACAAACCAAAATAAAAAACAATTAAAATAGAGGAACAAAAGACATGAAAAAAAAAAGGGGTCGAGGAAAAACAAAACGCAAGTTGTTGACTCATGACAACTCTCAATTACTCCTATAAGAAGGAATGGAGGGTGGTAGCACAAGATCCTTCAACAAATAGCAACACAAGAGTAACAAGAGACCGAAGAAAAACAATTGTGAAAAAACTTGTACTTGAGCACAAATAAGAAAACAATAATGTGACAACAGTGTAAAGAACAACAATGCAAAGAGGAGAGGAGAGCAACAATGTGAAAAGGAGAAAAGAGCTGCGAACATGACAATAATAACCTGAATAGGAGAGAGTAGCAAAGTGAAGAGGAGAGGCAACATTGCGAATAGGAGAGGAGAATAGTAGTAGTGTGAAGAAACGAAGAAAGTAACAACACAAATTAAGAGGAGAGCATTAGCGCGAGAGCACCAGAGTGTGAAGAGGAGAAAGAATGTGGGGCCCGAGCTGGAGCTCAAGCCCCATTTTATTCTAGTTTTAGGTTTTTAAAAGTTTAATGGCGGCACCCATAATTCTTTTCCTTCTAATGTAAAGACCCAGCAAGCTCTAAGCTCGATAAAGCCCTCGGCCCCTGGCATTACTGGAATTGAGGCTTATGCTCTGCTCTGCCTCGCAGCACGACCTTGTATTCTGGTATATAAGGCTGTCATCCTCAGACTTTACCCTACTGGACTAAAGGCCTAGCGTTTGGCTCCACCTCAACGGACCCGTTATTCTAGTAAGACCCTCATCCCTCATGCTCTATAGCCTATTGGAATCAGGGCCTACACTTGGGTGTGTTTTGCAAGACCCCTCATTCTGATAAGGCCTTTGTCCTAGGGCTTTAACCTACACATAAATGACTGTCTTTTTGTTTCTCTGTGTACTTTGAGGGATTTCCCCAAGGAGAAGAACCCTAGAGTGTTAGGCCAAGGGCTTTGAATTTCCTTCATGAATTTGCAGCGGAATTTTGCTGTGGGAGTGATTTGCAATGGAAAGAACTCTATATAAAGATTCTGCTGCGGGCTACTGACATCGAAGTGATCGGGGATGTAGCTCAGATGGTAGAGCGCTCGCTTAGCATGCGAGAGGTATGGGGATCGATACCCCACTTCTCCAAAGAACACGTCTCAGGGTCTTTTGTCTTTTCTTTTTCTCCAGTCTCTTTATTTAGGGATCATAACCACTGCCCATGATCGAGCTTTCCAGCAGATTTCTTTCATTGCAGTGGTGGGACCACCAGGAACAACGCGGATTTGTTTTATTGCCATGATCGGACCACCAGGAGCAACGCTTGCAAGTGCAAGAACTGGATCACACTAACAGAGACAGGATATTAATGTGGATTGTGAATCTTATAGACGCTTTGTTTGTGGATCTTTTTTTTAGTAGGTAACAACCTTCAGCAAGCAACGAATGACTAGAAAGCTATGTTAAAATGGGTTTTTCTCACTGAGGTTTTTCCTTTCAGTGTGTTAGGGTTTCTTTCTTTGTTTCTTGAAGTAACTAAATATGTAATGTGTTAGGAAGAGCAGTTCACAGGAATTGGTTTTGAAGGTCAGTCGTAATGACCTTGGGTGGATGTGAAAGCTCACATGAACTATCAAGGCCCGTTTGTGCTAATAGAACACTTTGTTCTTTCTGACAACCATTGTGATCTTAGTACCATTTTTTTTCCTTCAAAGTTGGGTGTGGTCATGACTTATGCAGATGCATAGACAGGTTCTATGGAGGTTCACGATTCTTAAACCAGCACTGGATTAGTCAGATAAGGGCTCTCTGCAAAACATGTATGTATGTCTGTTCATTGATGCTCATAGAAAATACTTCTTCAGTCCTTTCCCTTTCCAAGGTTGGAGAACTACAATTGTCGATTGATTGTAAAATGTACTTGAGCTAATTTCTCAACTTCTCTGTTCAAACAAACCCCATATTTGATACAGACTCTCTTTCATGTATATCTTCAATTTTGACTTGTTTTCATCAAAGATTTCTTCTGTAGAGGTTTTTTGAGAAAAAATTATGGTTTGAAAATGTCTTGCCATTTAATTTTTTTTTCTTTGTAAGTTCAACCTTGAAGAAAACATTTAGACTGTAATGGATTGAACTTCGTTTGTTCCAATTAGAAATAAATGTTGCTGCATGAACTTCATACATGGAATACCACTAATGTAAATAAAAATTTGAAGTAATGTTTAATGTCTTTTGTAAATGGAATTATGACTTATGATAAGGTTGATGGATGATATATACCTTATAAACCCAAAGATCTGGTACCTGGGTATTGGGTATTGGAATGACATAGACCCATATTGGAATAGGCCCATGTGTTATTGTTCAAAAAATTTCAAAAGCGAAAAAGAAGATAATGAGTAATTGAACATCATTAGAAGGCAACAAGATGAGCTAATATTCATCCATGAGACCAAGCATAATATAACTCAAAGATTGCAAACCAAATTCTATAATTCTAATGTTGCTGAATTGACCAATCTATAATTCTAATCAAGTTTATTGGTAACATGTCTTTAAAAAATTGTTCCAAAGTGTCCAACAGTGCCAAAAAATAACTATCAAAAACTAAAAGTTGTGTTAAAAAGTGACCAAATTTTCTTAACTTTTTTTTTTTCCTCTTTCTGAGTTATTTACAATTTTGTTTCCAAAAAATTAAGAAACCTATGACATCATAGTATTCTTTTATTTCTATTTTTTGGTCACAATGTGAAAATTCACCACTAAAAAAAACTACATTCCAACTATGTTTTGGCAGCTGGCTCCAACTTATTACCTAAATATGATGGTTTCAAAATTTCCCCTTGAAATATGGCGACTTTGGGCCATTTTTTCCCCCAAAAAAATCCTTTGTATGATTTGTGCTTGAAGTAAGCCAAAATTGCCCCAAAAGAAACGCTGTTGTTCACAATGGTGAACATCAAGGTCTGTAAGTTGTTAATCAGGGAAGTATCAAAGGAAGCATCTATCAAACCCTAAACCCTCAAACCTTCTGTTTGAGGTTTATTTTTATGCGTTATTGCGGGTGGGGTAATTATCTTGAGGCCAGTCAAGAATGGGTATATGCCAAAATCATCCTTCAGTTAATATGCATTTTCATATTTTTCAATGCATATGATTACAATGAAATTGTTCAAAATAATGGTGATTAAGTGCTCTTACATTATATCTTGAAATTATTTATCATTAGCTCATAGTTGTACACCATTTGATCATTATATAAATCCCATGAATGTAATATACTAAAGGTTCTGAATGGTTTCATTCAATATTCAGTAAAAAGGTTTCAAAAAATAGTTGACTTTTTCATGTGTTTAATGTTGCCATGCTGACAACACAAATAATTGTCTTGCTCCAATAGCCATACTTTACAAATATTATGCATATTTTGATTTGCCTTATGTTTTATCTTGCACATTTATACGCATAAGATAAACATATGATAAATTGATATATTATTTTACAATTACCTTTACCTTACATTTGTCTATCAATTTACACCTATTGGTGAAATATGTATTAAATGTTCGATAATTTATGCCAACATTATCATGTGATAAGGTTGACTCTTCATTTACCATTACTTGGATGGATAATTTTGCAAAGCCTACATATATCCTAACTTACCCTTGTCTGGATTGGAAAGTTTTACATGGCTTATATCACATGTTGACATTTGGCATTTGCCTCGTATCTGATATGGTCTTATTGTTGACCTGACTTATTGATTTTAATTGATGTATCAGCTAAGCAAGGGTGAGGACAAATTTGAGAAGCATATGACAAAATGATTTTTTGTGATAGGAAAGTTCTGATTTTCCTTCCCACCTGAATGAAAAACCTTCATCACCCACTCATTCTTGAGTCTATGGTTTTGGCAGGGGGCCGTGTTGAACCACATCATGGCTAATATGGCACACAGGCAGATGTTTTGCCTTTGCCCATATCTGATATTATAGTATTATCCTTGATCTAACTTATTGGTTTTAATTAATGTATCAACACAACTTTGAAAAGCATGTAATAAAGTACTTTTTTTGTGATAGGAAAATTAGTTTCCTTCGTGTGAAAGAAAACTTAGGTTACTGTATTCATTCGTTCTTGACTCTATGGTTTTGGTATGCGGCCTCCATTGCTGTAGTATTGAACCCACAATGTACAATGTAAAGGTCTTAACATTTTTCTTTTAAAGAATTTTTTACATTTTAAACTTTCAAATTCTAAACCAAATAAATCAATAAAATAAATGTAGTATCTTTACATAACAGGCGGTTCAAACCACTTTTGCTGGAAAATTATACATATTAAAATAAAAAACCATGTTTTTCCAAGTCCTTGCTAGCTCAAATGAGTGTTGGTCTGGTCTGCAATATAAAGGCTTGCACCCACATCAACCCTCCTACTAAGGACCCTACTAGCCTTTTTCTAGTACCTGAGGTAACACCAGCCTTGCAAGTTGTACACATTTTACCCCCATTATAAACTGGAGGTACTTATTTCTGTTGCATATCAATTAGTTGGGGGTGCCTCACAAGTCCATTTTTTTTTTTTTTTTGCAATGAGCCAATTTGATTAGCCCATGGCAAAAAAAGTTGAAACTGTGGAGGCTCCCCAAAATACAAGATTCTATGGAAAGATGGAATGCCTCCCCCTTTGGCCCACCTATATAGGTGAGAAGGGAGGACTTTGGGCAAAACATATGCGATTAAAGCGCGAGGTGCTATTGGGAACACAATTTGGGAACACATTGGGAACTTAAGGAACATGTTGGGAACCCATTGGGAACTTGAGGGAACAAAGGAAAAATAAAATCCCGGGCAGGAAAATTCAAATCCAAGGATAAAGCTCACTATGTTCTCAGAAAGAAAGTTACGTCCAGAGCAGCCTTGGTTGAAACCTTTAAATTTCCAATTAACTTTCCTTCAGGTGTGTTGCTGTTACTTCTCTTGTCTCAACCGCGTGAACTCTCTCTCTCGTTTGCTCTCATTTTCAGCTGCATATCTTGCTCTCACCTTCATCGTCTTTGGAAAATTATATCCCTCTTCAATTGTACCCGTGATCTTTGCAGGATTCAATCTCTACAACTTCCAAAACTTCTGGCCAGCTGCTGCTCCTGCTTCAGAATCGTGTGTTGTCAGAGCTGTAACCTATATTATTATTCAATCCAAGGAAACTTGGCGCTTCTAAAAAACCATTTGTAGTCATATTTGCGTGTTTAGCAGGAAGTTGACAGTAGGCGTGGCGAAGACAGCGATGTTGTTGATGGCTGTAGGTGTTTTGCTGATCTGCTGCAATATCAGTGGAGCAAGTGCATTCAAAACTCACAACGTG
>Ga0209208_10011929_pt1 | contig 11085 bp, 9 predicted proteins | sample S1TSphfallax_3_FD_187694 | JGI IMG/M metagenome (GOLD analysis project Ga0209208, IMG submission 187694) | Host-associated microbial communities from peat moss isolated from Minnesota, USA - S1T2_Fd - Sphagnum fallax MG (SPAdes) (version 2) | ecosystem: Host-associated > Plants > Peat moss >... | reverse complement strand
CGTAAACTCTCAACATGACTCAGATAGAATGCAGGTTGATCCAAGTGAAGAGGGTAGTGGATCTTGTCCAACTTCACCTACCATAACTGTGTGAGATCATGAAATTGACACCATCGTGGTAGAAGTAGACTAGGGATTGGGCACAAAGGTGCCATTGAGCAAGGCTATGGATCAACGGCCCAACATGATGGAAATAATCGGCAAGGCCAAGTCAAATTCTTGTAGGCAAGATGATGCCCTTAACGTTGAAATGGGCTACATTAACCATGAAATTGTCATTAAAACAATTTTCATCAAAGATGACATTGCTTCTATTGTTGAGGTTGAAAGGATTGCAACAATTGAGGCTACTAATAGATGTCCATCCTCAAGCCCATATGAGGAGGCCAAAATTATCCATGTGACTATGTTAGCCCTCCACATTCACCCCAAAACAATTTCCAAGGAACAGGAGATCTACCTGAGGAGATTAACAAGGCCTTGCAAATGCCTGGGGAAACGAAAAGGGTTGGCAAGCTAGGGGTGCCTAGGGAGCCAAATTAGGCTAAAGAAAAGCCATAGAACATTAGAAGGTCAAGGAGACAATGGTTCCTAAGGACACTAGTCGAACTAGGGAGGCTAATAGGGCCAAGGAGACAATGGCACCCATAGACACGGGTCAAGCCAAAAAGAAGGTCAAGGAGGTTGAAAGAGCCAAGGATAATGTTAAGTAGGCAAAGGAGAGGGGGTAGATTGTTGGCAAAAACATCATTAAACAAAAGACCCACAAGGCCCTAGGTGGAGAAAAAGTGGTTGGTATTAAGGCTTCTTTTGGTATAGCTAGGGGAGTAAAGGATCTTCAACATTCTACATAGACCATTGTAAAACCTTTGTTTCGAGGGGGTTTAATCAAGGATGTTTCTACAACTAGGTTGGCGTAGACATTGCAAAATGTGTCATCCTCCATTGTCCCCATGTTTGATGCCAAGGTAATTGATGGGCCCACTGCACAACACACACTTGGAGGAATATTGAAGCTTACCATCCCTACAAGATAGTAACCAAACTAGGATAGCCTATCTATTCTAGAAGCTATTAATTGCAAGTCTAGAGTTCCAAGTGTTGGTACACCCAATAGTAGGTTTTGTGGGAAATTGCAATGCTCATGTTGCCATCCAGGAAGTTGCCACCCTCTCTACCTCCTATTTGCAGCAAGATGGAAAAACCCCATGGCCAAGGATTGCAAATGATGGTGAAGGGGCCAACGAGATGTAAGCATTCAAAAGAACAAAGTTTATTCTAGAATAACTTGTGTCAAAGGAAAAACCTAAACCCAAGAAGGGAAGGCAATTAACTCAAGGCCTTTCAAAGGCCTCCAAGGACCCACAGGGTAAGAAAAGGACACGATATGAGCCATACCCAACAACAAACCATAAGTGGCCTACTCCTATTGCTAAGGAGAGAAGGAAAAACCTCGAGGTGAAAAAACCCTTGCCAATTTTGAAAGTGCAAAAATAACATTGTACTGGAAAATGTGGCTTGATTATTTCAACTTGAACTTGCAATCTTGATTGTAAAAATTCAAGTAAGTAACCCGCCCAATTTTTTGGCAATTAAGTTTCAGATTTCCATCAAGACTTCTTAAGGACCTATGATTTCAACTACCCAATGCACTAAATTGCATAGATGGTTGAGGAGTTAAACTCTTCGAAGAACTAAGTTGTGGATGTTCCCCAAGGACTTGAAGTTGACGTTTCCCCAAGGAGTTGCAATGTTCAACTCCTCGGGGATGTCACCTCGCCATCTCCTCGGGAATTCAAGACCCCAAGTAGCCTAATCATGACCTCCCCGGGGAGACGAGTTATGCTCCTCGAGGACCCAAACTCATCACCTTCCCAGGGACCTTATCTTGGTGTTCGATGGGGAGCTAAAATGTTCAATTCTTCAAAGACATTACCATGTAGCTTCTCGAGATTTCAAGTGCCAAGGGAGCCTAACTTGTTTCATCATTGGGGAGATGAACTCATTCCTTCCTAGGGACTTGATCTTGGCATTTTTCTAAAGAATTACAATGTTTAGCTCCTTGGGGACCTTGGTTTTTGGAAACTTTCCATTGTGTTCTTTTAACCTAAGATGGATTGTGCATCATTCCACGATAGATTTTCGAGGGCTTTTTGTTTTGATTGCATGTACTTGCTTTCTATTCAAGTCATTCCAAAATGGAAGGACATTATAAAAACGAAAGGCCATGACAAAATTATGATTGATCTCAATGACATCAAATATGTGTTAAAAGGTAGTGATGCCATTAATAATATCGTGAACATTTTCTTTCACCACATCCTTAGGGATGTCTGAGAAAATACATGGATTGCACCAAACACAATCGATGAACACATTGTGGGCAATTGATGTGAAACAATGGTTAGAGAGGATATTGGAGTTTATGGAATGGCCGAACTAGAAATTAGCGAAAATAAAGTCCCATCATCTTCCCCTTTGCATATGGCGTAGTGCACGAACAACTTAACCGTGGTCAACTAATTCTATAAGCAGGCATTGGGCAATCGGTGGGATTCTTTGGACATTGGAGTCTTTTTCATCACAAACAAAACCAAAAAACTTAATACTCGGCTAAGTTTTGCTTGGTTAGTTGGAAGCCTTTTGATGTCCTATTGTGGTACACCTAATAAAACCAAAAAAAGACAATTAGATCATATCCATTCTCTGTAGTTAACTATGCAATGAGATCCCATATTTTTTCTCTTTTCCCCTTTTAGATGATATGTGTCTTATTTGTGAAACCACTGAAAATATGGAATTTTGCACTTGAACTTGTCATAATTATCGCACATGAAACAATAAATGGCCCCTTTTTTCAAAAGATTTGAAATCGACCTCATGGAAATGTGGGATGATGAAAGCAATGTTGTTAATCATAGCCTGCCAAAGAAGAAGCCTTTGGTCCCTCAACAACAAGGGAGTATGAAGTGCACATATTACATGATGTTGAACTTGTTTCAATACCTTACGACTCGACAAAAAGGCTTCAACGTAATTCTTAACTATGACAAGTGGTTCAATCCAAAAAAACTGGAGGAAATATGAGGTACAATTTATAAGATAATTGTAGATGCAACGATGACAAAGTGGAAGAAAGAACTCCCAAACTAAAATGAAGCAATGTAAAAGAAATAGGATAGAGGTTACAAAACTTATTACCATGTAAATAATGTACATTTATTTTCATTTAATAAAAATATTGTCACCTTTATTATGGTTATGTTTTTTGTCGTATATAGTCCTTAAAGGTAGTTTTTTCTACTCCAAGGGAACATATGTGGGTCCTCAAGGAGCTTTGATCAGGCAATTCCCTGAGAAGCTAAAATGCAAAAGTTCCATGGGGAGCATTTGTCGAGCATTACCCCAAGAAGCTGAATTTCAAAAACTCCCTTGAAACTTTATTCAAGCACATCCCTTGGGGAGCTCAGATACTAAAATTCCCAGGGAGTGGCTCCCTAGACTCCTTTTTGAAGAGATACCTCATGTAAATTATTGTGCATTTTAATGATGTACATCCCCAAGGTACTATCTTATTCATTTCCCTGAGTAGGGCAATTTCACTTCCCTAGGGAGAATCATGTAAATCTTCATGAAATTGAAATATTGAACCTTCTTGGGTAGCTAAGTTCCTTGTTGGTTCCCTGAGGAGTTGATTTTCATATTGATGCGTTGGGGAGTTAAATTACATGCTAGTTCCCCAAGGACTTGAATTCCTTCTTAATTCCCCAGGGAGTTGAGTTATGCACACAAGTTGTAGTTTTATAGTCAACCTTTTGAACTTATATATGCCATTGGTGGCATTTCCACGACATGAGGTGATGGAAATTGAAAGAAGGAAGCCTGTCACTCAAAAAGAGGTGACTAGGGCAAGTAATGTTAAATGGAAAACATTAAACGTATGTGCTACTTTGCTAGAAGAAGAGGAGGATAACTCAGACAACAAAACAATTTACATGCCACCAATAAGTCCATTAAAATCAATTTCATAGGAAATTGAATCTTGCATATGAGCTAATTGTGGTAAAAGGCATTCAAAAATATTATTAGCTGTTCATGAGATTACAATGCATAAAATGTTAAATGCCGAAATACCGAGTTTATATCAACCTTCATATGTTTATGAAAGGTTTATTAATTACAATTTGATGAACGAACCATCACAGATTTCAACTTCAAAATCAGGAGAAGTATTGAATTCGATCAACATCGAAGGACATGAAAAGCAAGTGTGGCTTTTTAAGATATACAAATGTGCCTGATTTGAATAATATAGTCAATGATTCTTACTAAAAGTCATTGTTTAATACATTTTGGTTTCAAAGAAAATAACGACAAGGTAAAAAAATAATACATGCATAAGGATTCTAGCATGATGGGCATCATAGCTAATTCAACCATTTCTCTAAAGCAATTTTGGAAGTTTTAATCGAGGATTGACAGTTTGTCCAATGTGTTAATTGTGGATCTACAAGCACCTCTAGACAAAAGAAGGAATTCAACCTCGTCCAAGATAATTTTTCCCCCATTTAAGTACATTCGAGGAGGCTTGTTGTCCCCAAGTACGATTGTCTCCCCCAAGCATTAGTTAGTTTTTCCTTGGATTCCTATCCTCCCAAGATGAAGCTAATAAATAATATAGGATTCCCTTCATCCTAGGTATTGGATGGCACTTGACAAAGAAGTGGCATTGGATTCCCTTCATCCGAGGCACATATAAATTTATAGATAATAGCCATGAACTTTTCATTAGGTTTTTTGGATTTTTACATTATTGGTGTCCTTTTGCCATCTGTAAATGTCATCTTCGATGTGACACCAAACAACATTGCACATGTTTAGTGTTTGCTTGTTGTAAATGATTACCTTCTTCGTATCATATTTGTCGCGTATTTTCAAGACATAACATCTCATGTAATGGTTATTGATGTGTTATGGTATGAGACATCAAATGACTATTACATATGCAAATGATAACTCTTCAGCAATTTGTGCCACGTAATGACTACATAATGTTGCAAAGGCGAAGGTGTTATTTGAATAGTAGGTATCATTATATAGGAACAAAGAGCTTTTTGGAATAACATGTATACGGGCAAGTTTTTGGTGTTGGGATGTCATCGTACTTTAAACCTAGTTGATTTCAAAATATGGCACGGGGAAGGTAACAACATCTCCCCCATGAAGGAGAAGATCCCCAAGAGTGTTTTGAACTTCCTGTTGAAGAGAAGGTTGTGTTCCCCATGGAGGTTGTCCCTAGGTCCTAGGGACTTCATACCTAAAAACACAACCTCTCCCTAGGAGAGAGCTTCCACAAGGAAAGAGTCTTCCCAAGGGGGGTCACCCTCAGGGAGAGTCATTTTTATATTTCATTTTGTGGCAAAGGAAAGGTGGCTCAGAATGTCCTCAAATTAGTTCATAATTGTTTTATAAACATAAGAATTTTGTTTCGATCAAAATTTAAAAACTTTGAAGTAATGTGGCTTTTGATGTTCTTAGAGTTGTTTGATTTCACTCGGGGTAAAGTTCTTGGTTCATAAACATTTGCATATGTCTGTAAACATTTAAGGCAAAAGCTTAATGTCTTGGGTCTTCTACTACTAAAACTTAATGAAATTAATATGCGTACATTAGGACCAAGTATATATTATTCATAAGCAAAAAGTTACATTGTAGGTTACAAGTTAGTTAAGAACATTGTTATTTGTTGGTACCTTATGGTAGGGACAAATGTGGTTTCAATTTGACATATTATTGAGCTCCCCTAAGACCCTATTATTTATATTCCTAGGGAAAAGGTCCTTAACCTTATGTACTTTTGGGTTTCCTAGGGTAACTATTTATCAAACCTATTCGTCAACCTAACCTTGATCCATGATGATATCTTTGCGTTGCAAGTGATTGATTATTGGTCTCACCTAGGCGTGTAAAATCGAACTTGGATTTTTTTCAGGTTTATTGATTGCAATCAATAAAGTCAAGCTTTCTTTTCATGCTAAGGTTATTGCCATCCATTACAACAACAAAAATGTTGCCAATGGGGTTACATAACTCGGCCTCCAACTAGGCCTTTAGAAATTCCATTTTCCCTTGAATAGATTTGAACTCTACCAAAATTTGGGATTGCAAATAGTCATTATATTCCACAACGTTAAAGTGAATAGCAATCACCTGCAAGATCTTAGCCACAAGCGATTACAAGGGATACAAAGGTGTTGATGGAGCAAATGTCCTAGTGTCAATCCCAATGTCCTATTTGATTTAGGGGTCGACAAACAAGTTATTGCAACCTTCATGTTCGAAGGAGGGGAAGGCAGGTCATTTAAATCCACCCATTGCTATTATGAGACCCACCCCATAAGACGAAATGATAGTCTTGGGGGGAAGGTTTGGCCGTAATTTCATGAACATAACAATCTAGTGCTTACATAGGTTGCAATTTTATGCCCTTGGGAAATCATAAGATGCCCACTTTGACTCAGGATTACAAAGTGTATCTTGTATACCACTATGCAACTACGACTGGACCTTTGCTAAATCTATGGTTCTTGGATTTGGGAGGTGGGTGTGTGTTAAGTAGAATTATTTGTGAACTCGTATTTTAACTAGTAGTTGATGAACTAATACTAACAGTAGAACTGGTAGTAATTGAATTGATGACACATGTTGATTTGATAGTCTACAAAATAGGTAGTTAATATAATAGGTAGTTAACATAACATGTAGTAGATTTTGAAATTTTTGATTGTTTATAATAGTTTTATTGGCTAGTTTCTATTAGTTGATTAAAACAAGGTGTTTTATCAACTAGTCACTATTTAGGTGATTTGCATGAAATATGTTAAAGTTCAAACTTAGAGTATAAACAAGGGATGGCACAACATGAAAGACTTCAAATCTCTACTTTCCACGCTTATTTTTTGAATCTCTAATGTACAAACTTTGATTTTTTTAATACAGTTTCATATTTTCATTATAAGTTGGAATACCTATTAACATTGAATAGTTTGTACCTATTTAGAATTTTGCATCAACTTTTCGTACTTTCAAACTTTGAGTTCATTTTGTTTTTTCTTTCACTTGGAAAAATGAAATGATTCTTCTTGGCTACTTTTGATTTTTAAAAATTGTAGCAAAGTAAGTGTATGTTGTAGGATTGCACATAGATTTTTTGATTGTAGATGTATTTGTTATTTTAAAATTTATAATTGAAAAAGTTGGAAAGTAGGAAATTAACGGGCATAGAGAAAAATCCCATTAACAATATGCAAATTTGGGATCTCCTACGTCGACCACCATGCATTTGACAAATATTTTTCCGCCTATTGGTTGCATAGGAAACATTTGCACTTTACCATGCCAATATACTAGTAATGGGTGGTGACTTTTCCAACCAATTGGTGAATCAACCAATTTAATCTCCTCCCCTCCAACCTACATTTCATACTTTTGATTTGCTCCTTTAAATTCCTATGGTAAGCTTCTATAACGACATTCGTATCTTGGTTTGAATGTGGTATGTTTCCAAGTGCACCACATGTCGATCTTTGACACCTAGTATGCATCAATGTAATCAAAGAATGATTTCACTAATGGACGTCATCCGGAGGTTGGAAAGTTGAATCAAAGCCTTTCTCTTAGTTGCGGCCTTTGAGGACAGGCTTGGAAACCCTTCAAAAGTACATGATATCTCCCATTCCTTTGAAAACATGGGGGCAAATTAATGGGTCTGGAATTTTCTTGAAAAAATGTTTGAGCCATGTTTGGCAAACGTGTTAAAAATTGGCAAACTTGGGAAAGCAAGCTTTGAACATGAGAACAATTTAAAAAAAAAACTTATCAACATTGAAATGTGCCAATAACAGGTGTAAATATTGTTATATTAATTCATGTCTTTTTCGGGGAAATGTTTTTTCAGGGAGGCATCCTTTCAAGGAAACAAATTCCCAAGGAAACTTGGAAGCATCTTTTTAGGGAAACTAAGAAGTGTTTTCCCAAGGAAACTTGGAAACGTCTTTTCGGGGAAGCTGAGATGTGTTTTCCTAGGGAAGCAGGAAATGTTTTCCCAAGGAAGCATCATTATAAAGGAATATGTTTATTGGAAAAATGTCATTTTGGGGAAATCATGTCCCCAATATGCATCCCCAGTAATTCCACCCTCGGTATTCTCATTAGGGGACCTCTCATTTTGTTCACCCAAGGGTTCTTGTTTTGAGATGCCAGTGAATCCATTTTCTCCCCACAAGAGTCAACCAACCCCTATCATCTTCGAAAAATCCATTTTCCTTAAGGAAATCACATATGCCACGAGTTTCTTGGATTTGTTCCTTGGGGAAGTTTACCATACCCACGCAACATTCGTAGATAAATTAACCATGAATTCCACTTATTTGATGGTGTTGATTTTCGCATTGGCATTGTCAATTATGAAAGCATTTGGATTCCATTTAGGCAAATTGATGCCTCACCAAACTCCTTGGGAGACCCAAATGTGTGTCCTAGAATGAAACATCGGAAAAAAAAGGTCTAGGCATGCTCTTTCGTTCGCAACATTTGTGGGGTAAGAGAGTGTGCTAAAGTTTTGAAATGGGACTAAAATGAACCCACAAATAAGAGTTCAACATGAAATCAACCTTTAAAACCAAACAAAGATGGTAATTAATGCAAGTTGGAAGCAAGTGGTGCGGTGGATTTAATAGGGATAACTTCAAGTTTTACACGATTTGCAACCTTTGGGAGGAAACACCACTTCCCCCCCTATAATATGCTTTGTTACTCTCCACAGGGGTTACATCCAAATGACATATTTTCCTGAGACTCCCAAGTGGGAGTCTCGAAATTAAGAGTCTTGTTGTCCCAAAAATTTGAATGTTCATATTTTTTTCCAATCGAACCTATTTAGAACATAAAAGGAAAATATCTTATAACCCTCAAAAATATGTTTTGAATGGTGTATTTCATGCCCCAATCGAAGCCCATTTGACCTTTGTTCTAAAAGGATTTGTGGTCAAGAGTCAAATTGGGGACTCCCGGCCTTTCATTTGATCATAATTCATGCATTTTAGGTCCAAACGAACAATGCGAGGGCACTTTAAATATTTAAACTTTAAGAATTTTTCAATGATATCTTGGGGACTTTAAATTGGTGTTTGTTTTCCCTTTCAACCAAGGCTTTGAATATCCAAGACTCTCGCATGAATGCGACTCCCAAAATAAGAATGCACTTGGAAGTCTTTGGGCTCAATCTCTTACACTTCCCCCACTTGCAAGACTATGTTTCACTCCCAAACACACTTTCTTGGCCTCATATGCCCTTGCACTCCACATTTAGTTGCGAACCTAATGTTAGGATTGTGACATAATTTGTACCTAAACATATTCTTCAGCACAATCAACCATGTTTGGAGGTTCGTGTTCTTGTTCCAAGCTAATAGAGTCCAAGTCATTAGAATTCCATTTTTCCATTCGTTGTAAATAATAGGAATTGCGAAAAACAAAACACTTGTTTATTATTTGGATGGACTACAAAAACATTGCATGTTTGAAGTGGAAGAATAGGATAAAGATTTCACAATACCTTCTTATCATTTGTTTCAAATGTTGGATCACATACAACAGCCCTTTGATGGCCAATATCTACCATTAGTTTTCTTTAGGAAATAATTTAAATTCCAATAGAAAATTTCAGCTCATTTAACATCAAGTTATTGTTGTTTTTTGAAAGAAAAACACTTTGTCAAGATTTGCATCAGCCCATAATCTAACATTGGTTGTTACCACATCCTAATGGTGTTTGTATTCCAATCTAACATAGTTATCCATGGCATTGTGTATGTCATGGGGGAGGACAAAATGATTATGTCTCCATAATTTTTAAGAGGGATCCTACTCATAACAATGTTGCTCATGTTTTGCCATGATTACACGGTCAATAGCCCAAGCTTAATGTTGTTCATAATCTAATGTTTCACTATTTTACCCAAATGTTGTGCAAATTGCAGACATGTGCCCTTAAACTGGGTTGAACGTTGCCCGTGACAATGATGTCCTTGGTTGTCCACATGTTCCATATAATAATAATGGATTAATGCAAGATTAGGTGTGACATAGCTTTCGCCAACTTTAAACCCACATTGACATCTTGTTTTGATGGAGTCGTTATGAAATTGTTTCGTTTTCTTAGGGCCTAATCACCCAAGTCCTTCACTGCCTTGTAGCTTGTTTACTATAGGATCCTCCAACCTCTCATCCTTGGATACAAACGCACAATGATATGTCTACATGGTAAGGCAAATACTAATTTGAGATGTTTCAAACGAATTGGACGAAACTAACATATAGATCTTTTGCACAAAGTGTGATTCTTCATTAGGTCGTTAGCACTTGGCATCTAAAAAATCGAATAATCTAAACCACAACAGAAAACTTATGGAAACCATGACTAGTTGTTAACCCATTGAAGATCGCAACCATTGAAATGACCTTCTAAGGGTTGTTATAGTTCAAAGTACAAACATGCATAAATGCCTTTTGGTGTATCAACTAAACTAGAAGACATCGTTAGACATGCTAGGTCAATTTTGTAGTCCACTAATGTTTGAAACACACTGAATGCATAATGCGTGAAGGGTAGGACCATGCATAAATCGTAAGAATGTAGGATACAAAAAAAAAACAAATTTGGCAAAAATTGCAAGGCGATTGAATTGTGATCAATTGACTATTCCCACTTAAGTATGGTCATGGAAAAGGTGATTTGATGGTGCTATCAAAATTTGGAATGGTTGTGATAATGACAATATTGCACCACTAGTACAATTCCAATTTTTACGAAACTTATGGATGGATGCATCCCAAGGGGAGGTTTGTCAAGGATACATCCATGGTAAACACTGAACATGGTGGGGAAATTTGGGATGAAAACAATTTGGAGTGATCTTGACAGTTCAAATAGTTCCACTTCATCCTTGGAAATAATGCCTATTGAAATAATTATTGCTTCAAAAGATCTTGATGTCTTTCCCTAGGGAAAGGCTCCCGTCGGGA
>Ga0209208_10011928_pt1 | contig 11085 bp, 11 predicted proteins | sample S1TSphfallax_3_FD_187694 | JGI IMG/M metagenome (GOLD analysis project Ga0209208, IMG submission 187694) | Host-associated microbial communities from peat moss isolated from Minnesota, USA - S1T2_Fd - Sphagnum fallax MG (SPAdes) (version 2) | ecosystem: Host-associated > Plants > Peat moss >... | reverse complement strand
CCCCCCTTTCCTTTTCCTTCTTGATCCTTCTCTCTCTCTCTCTCTCTCTCTCTCTCTTATTTCTTTGGACTTGATGGCTCTTTGAAGCTTGGGAGGAGCCCTCTCAAAATTCAATCTACCCAATTAACTTTTGAACATATTAGGAGCAAATTGGAAGGTTTTGAATTCAAATTTCATGTTTTCTTTATATCCATTTTTATGAATCTTGTGCATTTGAAGCCATCTTAATGGAACTCCATCATGAAAATTCATCAAATCTAAGAAGGAAATAGAGTTCATCCAAGATATATCATCTATAATTTGGTCTCATTCCTGAAGTGTAATTCATTCACAATTAATTTTTTTGCTTGAAAAGTCAAAAAAAATCAGGGTGGATTTGACAGCTCTTTTTTTAATTTTGTCATTCCTATTTCATGTAACTAAACTTGCCACCATTATTTTTGCTAAAATAATCATGTTATGAATTGTGATCATGGATTTTTTTCCGATTTTTTTATATTGAAATTTGGCGATTTTTTCATCAGATTAGAAATTTTAGTTAAATTTATACTAGAATTTTCTTTTCCCAACTTTTTGTCAAAAAATTGACAAAATATTTTGAAAAAAATCACTAATTGCAATATATAGAAAGTTATAACATCTTTAGCCATAGACTATCATCATCCATTTGTTGTTTTGCATTGTTAATTTCAAGATATCCATATTCAGATAGGTGCCCAAATAGAAATATGTTATTCCATAACTTGACTCCTTCTCCATTGCTTACAATATGATGTAAACTTGCCCAACTTTCCAATAACTTTTCAGATTTCATCAACTTTCTCCTCAAATTTCAACAAGCTTGTGACCTAAAAATTGGGTATCTTCACAACACAATTCCCCTACCAAACAATACTACTGGTACTCCAACCTTTTAAGGTTACTGGTGTGCGAGCCATCCATATATGGTGCTAGGGTTTTGGAGGGTTTTCAGGTGAGTGTAAGTGGATTAAGGCCCACTTTACACTAGGAGTCACGGCCCAAAAAACTTGGGGCCAACTTTGGGCATTTTTGGCTGGGTCGTGTTTCACCCCAAGTTACTAATAAATGCTGAAACATTGGCACCAAGCGTTTTCAAATTGGCCTCCCAAATTCCATGATATCCTTTTTCCAGCCTTGCGGTCAATACAAGGCCAGAAAGTTCAGCAATTATTTGTAACTTTGGGCAGATTGACAAGATTTTTTCTAGTTGAGCCTTGACTCCTAGCCTAAAGCCCTTGGGGCTGATTTCAACTTTTGCACCAATAGGAACGCTTCATTTGGGCTTGAACATCGGCAATGATTCCTAGCGTAAACGGGCCTAATATGACGTTCGATCCGGAATTCCCCCACCAAGAAATGCCCGGGTGGTGGGGTGGGATAGAGGAGATTGCACTTGGGTCGGACGCTCAAGAAGGAATTGCATTTGGGTCTACTCGGGATGCTCTTGGATTGTGAGGAGCAATAGAGAGAGAGTGCAACTGCCAAAGGTTTTGCGAAGTAACGATGCTTTTTTCGTCATTAGTGCAGCAATTGTCATGTGCAAGATCTAACTTAAGTTTTCTAGACCACAAAAGTGGCAGCTGCTCCACCACCACACGGAGAAGAGGGAGGTCGATCAGGAGGAGCTTGGCGCTACGTGTCTGTGTGCACCCACAATTACATTTTACCTGTCAATAACTTCTGCAGTACACCGCACTTCTTCCCAAAGCGCACCGAATAGAAACAGAGAGGGCACTCAGAGATCACGGCTATTGTAAGCTTTCCTGTGCTGTTCCTCTTTGTGTGTCCATCTATTGCCTTCATCTCATGGTTTGTTTGCCGAAAAATGTTTACCTGATGTCTTCCGAAGCAAAAAGAAAGATTGGAGACATTCTATGCAAGACGCAATACCTCATCCTGACTTCTATGTGATCAGACTACATGATTTGAAAGGAAGTTATTTTGCAACCCCTTCAGCTCAGAGAGAGAAACTTTGGCGGAAGTTCTTACTGGATCCTTCACAATGGTGGGATCACAGATCAGAGAAGGTGACTGAACATGAAACCTCTCAGAGTTCACATGTCACGGGAGCGACAGCTCTTGTTGGTGTCAATCTTGTTCCTGTCTCTTGGTTGCTATCCTACCCTGGTCTAAACTTGGCACAGATTCTTTTCAGGTCCTTTGCATTGGTTTGATAGTATTAGGATGCTGGACCAGGTAATAAATGCATATAGTGATGGCATTTGCTGGTTTAGGAACACTTGAAGACAGCAGGATTGTTCATAAACAGCTCATTCAAAGTGGTTGTGAGTCGGATGTCTCTGTGAGGAGTAGGTTCATTGGCATGTATGCAAAATGTGGGAGCATGGAGGATGCTTGGAGAGTGTTCAAGAAAATTTCATCTCAAGATATTGTCACTTGGACCGCCATGCTATTGGTACACGTGAAATGCGGCCAAGGACAGGAGGCAATGGAACTATTTTGACAAATGCAACAGGAAGGTGGGCACCCAAGCTCTGTTACTTTTGTGGGGCTGCTGAATGCATGTGCCAGCATGGTTGCGCTTAAAGAGGGCAGGTGCAATCATTAGCAGATTATTCATAGTGGATGGGATTCAGATTTCTTTGTGTGCAATAGCTTGGTTGACATGTATGCAAAGTGTGGGAGCATCGATGAGGCTTGGAGAGTGTTCAACAACATTTGCCATTTTGAAATGTGATCACTTGGAATGCCATGATATTGGGACATGTGAAATGCAGTGAAGGGCAGAAGGCGCTTGAACTGTATTGACAAATGCAACAGGAAGGTGTGTGCCCAAGCCCTGTTACTTTTGTGGGGGTGCTGAATGCATGTGCCAGTGTGGTTGTAACTGAAGAGGGCAGGTGTGTTCACATCGTTGACTGTGGATATAATTCAAATGTCTTTGGGACAAATAGCTTGGTTGACATGTATGCAAAGTGTGGGACTATTGAGGATGCTTAGAGAGTGTTCAGAAACCAGCGATAAAATTAGGACAGGAAATTATCTTTCTTTTCTTATCACCACTTGCACAAAGGGAGGCTGTGAAGGGAGCCTCCTCCTAGCGCTCATCAGCTGTCCATGACAATTAATAAACAGAACCCCTTTCTCTTCTCTACAGCTCTTTGTGGATTAAGGTTATAGGTTTGGTCCATCTGATGATCCCGCATAAGCAAACGCATTCAAGTCCACAGATATTTGTTTGAAACATTTGCATTTTTTTGTAAAAATTGATTTGCAATAAGGGAAGAATAGTTCTGAGATGTTCGTTGACATGTAAGGTCCTCAAACATGAGCTTGTCGAGAACATTCAAATTGTATTGACCTCCTGAATCTTGAGCTTCTCAAAACTATGACTCATGAAACGCATCTCTCAGCTTCTTCATGTACTCTCTGCAACTTGTAATGAGCTTATTCTTCTTCACAAAGCCATATTGTAACTTAACAACTAACAAAGTGTGTGTGGGGGAGGTGGGGGGTGCGGAGGTGTGTGAGGATTGGACATTCATGCAGTTCTCAAACTATGGAATACCTCATATCCCTTTCTCCATGGACATGGTTGATGGTGGTAACACTCACATTGATAGCAACCATGTCATGCTTTGCATTCTTTAGCTTAAACCCATTGACTAAGAAACAAATGTTGCCTAAAGCTACTAGCTCATGTTGCCCCATTGTTGGTGACTCTGCACAATTTTTGTGGCAAGGACCACATCAATTTATTGCAAACCAAATTTCCAGGTGTTCAAAATTCATCTCCATTGGATGAGATTACCTTATGAATTTGTAACAATGACTTTTGGATATGTTATCATTTTCATATTACTTGTAGTACCATGTTATGAAGACCCATGGTAATGAATCTAATTGCCTATATTGCTCCAAATTTTTGGTAAATTATGACATCAGATATATTGCCATTTTATTGGATATAACAAGGTATTTTTCAAGTTTTAATAACAATCAAGTTCCCAAAATAATCACCTTATAGATCTTATGGAAATAAGGTTAGCCTAGTTGTATGTTTTACTGTCTTTCAAATATGCATTCTTAAAAATTCAATAGATTTTATTGCATTTCAATTATATTGTTCTTACTTGTGGCTGATTGGGGAGAACTTTAATGCACTCATGGATGGACTTGCAGATTTCAGGAACTCTTCAAATTATCAATATTGGGGCTTGACCCTATTTTTGTTGCAACCTCTCCTGAGTTTATCGAGTTTGTTCTTATAACAGCCCATAAGTCATTTTTGCTTTCTTATCCTAAACATATAATGAAACTAATCAGTAGTATCACAAACCCCATTCCCTCAAAGCAATTCAGGTAGAGACCTTGGCTAGGAAATCTAAACTTGCAACATTTTCAGGAGAAAACCTCCATAAGAACCTCCCATTCCTGAACTCTTCGGCAAAGCAAGTTGTTGACTCTCTTCAAAGTATGGGAACAATATTGGATACAGAGGGTGAATTAACTAAGGTATTTATTATTTACTCCAGGATTATAGGCCTTTTGTGTTTAATGATTGATTCAATTAAATGTTTCATCAACAAAATATCTTTTGATTTTTTCAAAATTTTCATGTAGAAATAATTTTTTTGTATCTATATGCAACAACATGTAAATAATTGGATGTTTGGTTTTATGAATTTGAGCTTTTTCTTGTTGTGAATTTCTGCAAGGCATATTTCCCTACTGAATAAGTTCAATGAACACAATACCTGTTTTATTTGGAGGATGTCAAAGTTTTTGACATGTGACCAATATTCCTTTCCATTTAAACAAGTATAAGGTTCTTTTTATAAAAATAATTATCAACTTGAATTACACTTGAATTGATCCAATTTACAAGGGCCAATGATTTTGTTAATGGTCTAAAGAACACCCTCTCATGGATATTTTTGTAGTATGTAGTGTCTGTGGCACTGGAGTCGGGATGGTCAGAGAAGGTTGGAACTAAAGACACCAAAAAGATTAAAGAAGAATTATTGAAAATGCAAGATGGAATGATTTCAAGTATTCACATCAATCTTCCCCCATTCACTTGGTACAAGGCGTTGAAGGTTCCACACCAATTTGTATTTCTTAATCCCAAACATTTCAATTTTGGCATCCATTCTTATGGTTTTTCTTTCAAGGCTTCAAATGTAGTAACCACATAGTGCCATGAAAATTAGTCATGTTTAAATTATCTTGGAATTTTTTTAATCATTTTTTCTAGTACACAACTTTTGTTCACATAAAAGTATTTTTGTGTAATTTTTGCACATTAGACTTATAATGAAACTGCATGTTTCCAATAATTATTGAAAAAATGTCCTAGTAATTTAAAGTGGCATGTAATTTTCAATAATCAGATTTGTTATATGGTGTTTAGACTTTTTTGTTTATGAATATCCTTCAAACATGCAACATTGATATATTATAGGTAATACCACATTTTTAAACAAGGCATGGAAAAAAGGAGGGAGAAAGGAATACAATATAAGGACCTGTTAGGCTATGTGATGGAAGATGCACCAAATAATATAGCACAGATTGCTACAGATTTGTCATGGTTAGACATCTATCCAACCAAATACCTTCATGATTATCCACAAGTGAGAGAATCAATCAAGATGAAAAATTCAAATTCGTGCTTTGAGAAAATTATATTTGTCAAATATCGTTTCACAAACTTTACATATTGAACATTTAATTTTGAAATTATTTAAGGGTGTTTGGCAAATTTTGGTGATAAATAAGTACTTTGTAATAGTTGTGAACTCATTAAGATTGTGTTATATTATGTGCACAGGTTGAACAAGATGCCCTTTGAGAAAAAATGATGGAAGGAAATACTTTGGACTGGTTCAATTAGAAAACATCTATGCCACTTACAACATAGGTAATTGTCTAATATGTAAACTTTGATATTATTTTAGAAAAAGTTTGTGGTGTAACAAGTCAATGGACACATAAATTTAACCATTTTTTTTCTTAGCATTCCTTTCATTATTATTTTAGTTAGGGCTAAGTTTTTTTTAATAATAATTTTATTTATTTTGCAATGTAGCAATGTAGCAAAATTGGTGATCATCCACAAGAAAATTTAGCCCATTTTGGCTACAGACCATATATGAATGTAATTTTTAAAATTTTGGCTATTTCCTAGAACCTGTAGTAAAAATACAATGAATTTTGGCCTTTAAAAATAATCCTTTGTATGGGTTGAATTTTGTTCTTGTTGTCATAATGCAAAAATCACAAGGGAAAAACGAAAAAAGACACTACATCGGAAGTTGGGGCCAATGTTTAAAAATAAAAAAGTATTGAATGATATTTAAATTTATCATAATTCTAGGTGTAAGTTAGGGTTAAACTATGATTTTGACACATATGATTAATGAAGTTTTAAAACATCATTCATCTATCCCATTCATAGCAAGGAAGGCACCAAAAAACACGAAGTACAAAGGTAAGTTCCAAAATTGTTGTAGGTTAAAGTTGTGTCATTTTTTTTTGATGTTAAATAATCATCCACACAAACATTGACTATTTGCATTTATATTATAATTCATAAAGCATGTCACTCACTGAGTTCCTAAGTTGCCTTTAATTTAGTTGTTTTGTAGTAAATATCTCAAAATAAATTTGTATTTGATGTTCCAAATGAGTTGATGGGTTGATAGCAATATAATTTATTAATATGTTTCAATTGCAATGTAATTAAATCAAAATCAATGCTTGGGACATTTGTAATGTAATTCTAATTTCATGTTGTAGACATTCGCAAAAAAAGAGTGATCCAAACATGACTGATCCAAACATGACCACTTTCAAATGGTGGAGATTCATAATGTCAAAAGTAATTGAAGGATCTTCCAATTTCAAACCTTGACATATCATTGTTAGCATTAATAATTGGTTATGTTCAAATTAAATCTCACAAAGTTGCAAAATGTTATGTGGTATGAACATAGATTACAACATTCCAAAGAAATGGTTGGTATGGGTAGCACCATATGCACTACATATGAACCCGGAGTTTTCCCAAATCCTATGGCATTTGACCCATCTAGATTTCAGGTAAGTTCATATATTCAAAACTACTATTCACATATTATTTATTCCTATAACCAATTGTTAATTAGTCCTATTATACTAACTCGAATGTAAATGCTTGGGTTGTGAAGGCATTTTGTGGCCTTTGTTTTCAAGATTTTAAATTGATGGATTAAAAATTATAATAATAAATTTATTTATGGTGGTTGTTGGATGATTATCATTACAATTTTTGTTAACTAAATTCATAATCATTCTTGTTAGAAATAGGTTAAGTATAAATTAACATGATATGTTAATAAATACTAACTAGTTATTTGTGTCTTAATATTTTGTTTTAATATAAATGTTTAAATTATGACAGACTCCTCCAAAGTTTGGTACATTTATACCTTTTGGCATGGGTCCACACACATGTCCTTGGAAGGATTTAGCAATGATTGAAATATTGTTTCGTGTGCATCATCTTGTCACCAAATGCAGGCACTTGCCATGACTAATTGATTGTAGTGATATATTATTATTTGATAGGTGGAATTTTGAGAAGAGAAATTTAACATTGGAAATGATTCAAAATGCTTGTGGACTTTTTCTTTAAATAAAAAATTGAAGCTTAAAATAGCCTTAATTTACATCAAATCTTAATTCATATAAATTGTTGATTGTATGTGTTTTATACATATTTAGTGGGTCCCTTACTATGGTAAAGCACTTGGAAAAATTTAGTAATCCCCCCACCCTTGGGGTTCACCAACATTTTTTTTTCCTAGTACAATTCCACCAAAAAGTGAAATTAAAAATTAAGGGATTTGGAAGGTTTTCAATCACCAAAAGTGATAAAAGAAAAATAAAAATCACTAGGTCCATATATTTAATCTTCATTATGTAGCCAAAAATATAAAAGGATGATTAAAAATTTGTAATTTATTATTGACTTATAGCCAAATTTGGCAAATATTCCTAAAGATAATTGCAATTTTTTTCTACATCTTTGTATGGATGATAGCCGTTTTGGGTACAAAAGAAATTCCTAAAAGAAACATGAGGCTTCACCTTACACTATTATTACCAAAGGTCATGTTTATGAAATCAAAATCATGAAAATTCATCTTGGCATGTGGGAAAGTTTGAGACCTAATCAATGCATTGAATATTTGCATGGTCGTAAATTGAAAGGTAGATTTCCTATGATCATTCAACAATGTGGCTAACTTTGAAATGTAGTAATGAAGGGGGTACCTGCTTATAAATGTTCCATTTCATTGGGGAGTCTTCATGGCTTCATTCACTATTTTGAAATTTTGAAACAAATCTATGAATAATTTATATGTAATACCCACATGATGGTCAATAAACAACATTACTTATGGGAGAAGGAAATATAATACATGCATGACAATTTAAAGATGCACGCTGTTTGTGGGGGCAAAATGCAATACCCACATTATGACTTTAATTCACATTATATATGAGAATGCAAAATGTGATAGCAACATGATTATTTTTTAATGTGGGGCAAAATGCAATACCCACATTAAGACTATAATCCATACTATATATGGAAGAAAAAAATGCAATACTTACATGACAATTTAAAGATGCACAATATATGTGGGGGCAAAATGTAATACCCACATTATGACTTTAATCCACATTATATATTGAAAAGGAAAATGCAAAACTTACATGACAATTTTAAAATGAACATTGTATGTCAGTGATAAAATGTAATATTGACATTATGACCCTAAATCCACACTATATGTGAAAGAAGGAAATTCAATACTTGCGTGACAATTTAAACATGCACACTATATCTAAGTGACAAAATGTAATATTGGCATTATGACCTTAAATCCACACTATTTATAAGAAGTCAAAATGTTAAATCCATATATCAAACATGGAACATTCTTAGTGTAATTTGATGATAGTGTTACAACCATCGAAGGAGATTGATTTCCTAATTAGAAACAAAATAATAATAATAATTAAAAAATGATTTAAAAAAATCATATTGTTGATGTTAAAAGATGATGTCATGTTCAAAGGAGTTGTAGCTTGATTTGAAAACACAATTTAAATAAATCAGCACACATTTCATTAAACCTCTAAATTTAAATTTTTAAATAATCCCAGTGGTAGATATTCTCAACCTAATAGTTTTACAAACAAATACAAATGGAATACAATTTTTTTTAATAACAATTATGTTTTGAATTTCAAAGTTAATCAACTAAAAATACTAATGAATGGAAACATTAACCTTAGAGTTTAAAAGTAATTCCCCAAAATATAAACCTAAACAATTTTAATGGTAAATGTCATGAAAATTAATAACTATATAAACATATACAAATGCCATACAAAATAATCTTTTAGGAGTGTGTAAGGAATTAAAATTGAAACACAATTAAAAGAAAAAATTATGTGAATGAAATAAGAGTTTATTATTTTACCTTTAGTGTGGTTTCTTCAACTTGAGGCCCCAACTTGAAACCTTCTTCATTCACCTTCAAAAGAGATAAAAGTGAATCTTGTTACAAGTATTTGTATGTGAAAAAATCCCACCAAAATCCAACATAGGATTGATTTTGATTAGTATTAAAAAATATGAAAATATTCATAAATGTTTGATGTATTTTTAACTCTAAACTTATCAAGCCTATTGCTTAATTAAATTAAGTACATCTTGCATAAAATGGTCCAAAGTGGAAGTAGAGGACTACCACCAAAAACATTCTCGCAATTGCAATACCCACATTTGGGGTTAGTGATTTATTGTCACCACAAGTTTGGATCAAAGTAAATTTTTGATATTACAATTCCTTTGCAATATCCACATTTTACATTATAATTTCTGCAATTGAAATCCACAATTTGCAAGTGCGTAAGTAGGTATGATGATGTGTGGGTAGGTGGGTTTTACCAATTTTTTCAATAGATGTTTTGCTAAGAATTAAAGTGGCATTATTGATAAATATATGTTTTGCTAAGAAGAAAGGGTTTAGCCAAGAAGAAATAAAGGCTTTGATAAGAGGCAAAGGTTTAGCCATGATGAGATAGATGTTTTGCCAAGAGGTAGAGGTTTAACCAAAAAATATATAATTTTTGCCAAGACATAAAAGTTTAATTAAGAAATAAAGATAATTATTGAATAAATATAAAGTTTTTACTAATATGTACAAATTTAGTTAAGTAATAGAAAAAATTAACCAAAAAAATATAGAAGTTTTGCTAAAAAGCAAAGGTTTAGCCAAAAAACAAAGAGGTTTTGTTGAAAGACAAAGGTTTAACTAAGAAGAAATATAGGTTTTGCCAATCATTAGAAGGTTTATCCAAAAATAAATAAAGATTTTGCTGAAGGGTAAAAGTTTTACCAAGAATATATAAAGGTTTTACCAAGTGGTGGAAGTTTGTCTAAGAAAAGAAAGGTTTAGCTAATAAAATATAAAAATTTTGCCGAAAATTAGAGGTTTAACTAGGGAATTAAAAGGTTTTGCTATGGGGTAAAGGTTCAGCAAGGGATTAGAAAGGTTTTGCCAAGAGGTAAAGGTATAGCCAAGGATTAGAAAAGTTTTGTTGAGAAATAGAGGGCTTAGCAAAGGACTAAAAAAATTTTGTCGATAAGTAAAGGTTTACTTAAGGAATGTAAAGGTTTTGCCAATAAGTAAAGGTTTAACCAAGGAGTATAAAGGTTTATCCAAGGAGTATAAAAGTTTTGTTGATAAATATAGGTTTAGCCAAGGAATAAAAATGTTTTGCTAATAAGTGAAGGTTTAACCAAGCAATAGAAAATTTTGACCAATAAGTAGAGGTTTAGCCACAATAGGAAGGTTTTGTCGATAAATAAAGATTTAACCGAGGAGGAAAAAAGTTTTCCGAAGAGGTAAAGGTTTAGCCAAGAAGAGATAGATATTTTGTCAAAAGGTAGAGATTTAGCCTTGAAAGGATAAAGAGTAAGCAGGTAAGGGGGTTGGTTGTAGTTGGTAGGTAGGGACAAGATGTAAGTGAATAGGATAG
>Ga0209208_10011926_pt1 | contig 11087 bp, 6 predicted proteins | sample S1TSphfallax_3_FD_187694 | JGI IMG/M metagenome (GOLD analysis project Ga0209208, IMG submission 187694) | Host-associated microbial communities from peat moss isolated from Minnesota, USA - S1T2_Fd - Sphagnum fallax MG (SPAdes) (version 2) | ecosystem: Host-associated > Plants > Peat moss >... | reverse complement strand
TCCATATAGGAGCAGAGAGATCAATGCACAGCTAAATGGAACAGCAATCCAGGGGGTCCACTGGTCTGAATTTTCCAACAATCCAGGCAGATTCATGAAGATCCTTCCCTCCTTTTTTGAAAACTAGAAATGGCCTTTATTCAAAAGAAATGGGCTGTACATTGGCCACAGGGTGAATATCCTTTTTTGTTTCAAACAATTGTGCCAAAAGGCACAACAAACTTTTACTTCATGAGATCCAAAAGTGGGCTCTGAACAGAATTTTGCAAACTGTAGAGATTTGGGTTGCAAATCAGTCACAAGCTGACTCATCTCCACTTCAAAGTTGGAACTTTCTTACTCCAGCAAAAGAGTTCCACAAATTTAGTCCCATCACTTTCCCTTTTGACTGGCTCCTCTATCTGGTCTTTTTCATACATAGACACTCATGTGATTTTGACCCCTAAGCCCCAGACATTCCCACTCTTGGAGAGGAGCTAAAGGCCTCTCCCCTTGGCCCTGATGACACTATTCCATCAATGAATCTTACGTAGTAACATTATTCCTGGATACTTGAACCAAAGCTGTATTGTGAATTCAAAGCTGTATCATTCACCTCCAGAAGAATTACAGATTCCTTGTCAATGCTACAACATTAGTTTTCTGTTTCCTGGCATCCCTCCCTTTGACATATATTTTCTTCTTGCAGACTTTCTCCTTGTTACAAATTGCCCAGTGTTGCCTCATGGATTGCACCTGCACAGCTGCAATGTCAAGACCACTATTGACACACAAGGCAGTATTATTCTGCAAAGACATATGAATGGGTGGTCCTATACATTGCAGATTTGAAACTTGGCAAGTTGGTAAGAGCACACAACATGCAACATCATCTTCATGGGTCAGGACTCAACTGTTTCATCATATTGTGCAACCCTAACAACTACATAGACCTGTCTATGAGCAAGCCCTACAACAATACAACCTATTGAACATAAATCTCACAATCCTATGAATTAACTATAAAACCTTTTCTGCAAAGCAAGAAAGCACAAAACATGTAGTAGACAAATTTAAAAATTCAATTCACCTCAGAATCCGTTGAGCCCACCAAAACTTGCAACGTCTTTCTGCAGCACCACCATCTGAGTGATGAAGGAAGGATGCACACAAGGCCCAATGTTTTGCACCACTATCTGAGACAGAAGAAACAAGTCAGATGGTAAGCTTCTACACATTCTTATCTTGCCCTGAAGTCCTAAACAGAAAGGGGACAAGCAACATTGTGGGGAAGCTACATGGGGAAACAAATGGACAAATCCTTCATGCCTTCTGAATCAGAAACATAACCAAATCATGGTAGATGAAGTATATGAACTGCAGACACTAACTAAGCACAATTTCATTTATTCTGTTAAATCCTAAGATTCCAGCCAGTGATGAAAAAATTGCCTCAAACAAGGTCCTACCTGACTGCTTAACACTTTTGAAATGACTGTCAGGGATTTACAAAAAACTCCTCCAATCATCCAGCTCAAAAAACGGGCAAAACCTGACAGCATATGCAAAATATCTTGACATCTTATAAGGAGTCTGTCCTCGAGTGCCACCAACAGACTTGATTTCTGGCTGATTTGATTCCCTACAATTGCAACCTGCAGAGAAAGAGTTGCACACTAGCTCTTAGTACCTTCAAAGATAATGATTGCGTTTGAGACCTGTGAGGTTCCACAAAACTTCTCCTTTTCTATAGCCACACAGTGGCAGATGAACTCTATACAAACAGCAGAAGCATGAACCTGCTGAACATGAAGCTAAGAGAGTGCAATGTACATTGTTGAATAATGAAAGCCACACTAGCATGTATAACAGATACAGTTTGGTTAGTACCCAAGTTTCGGTCTTGCCAACCCCACAGAGAGATTTGATTACCTCTCCTTGCAGGCTGAGATGCTTTGTAGCACAGGACTTCAAACTTCTCTTTTTCAATAGAAAAATTTGAACAAACCTAAATGCAGCAGGCAATTTCTCCACTCAATACATTCACACTCACATCAATTATCCAAGTGGATGATCCTCAGGGTAAGTAGCAAAGAGAAGGAGACCCACTGACCTCCAGTATATTGATCATGAATGTGCTCCCCATCATGGACATAACGCCCTGAAGCCTATTACATGAAGACAAACTGATGCAGGAAAAAGAGGTACACTGGCTAGCAATGCTTGAGACTGGGGATGACACCATAATGATTTCACTTGACCACATTGTTTGCTTTCAGTTCTCAGGCTGTTTTTGTCCATGTTTCACCTTCGGCAATTGCACAGCAATTCCTTCCTGCCTTCTTGCCTTGAATTGTTGTCGTCTCTTACGTTATAGTACCTGCTCAGCTTACTTCTCCTCCCCACTCTATATAATATTCATTGGGTCCTTACCAAGGAACTGTGCCCCTCTGGATTCTTCAATTTTAGATGCCGATGCTGCAAATCTATGCCATCTTCTGACCACCATTCAAGTAGAGCTCTCAGCAACTGCCAGATCATCAGTACAGATTGTCCCCCTCAACTCAGATATGCTGAGCTCCCTGGAGACAACTGCTTTCTGGGTTGTGAGTAATTCACAATATCTGTGTCGAGTCAGTTGAATCCTCCAATGCAATTCTGCTGGCATCCTGCAAACTTGTTCAGTTTTTCAGTGACAACAAAATTTACTAGTAATCAGAACAGATATGCTCATATACCTAAACTGCTGTTGTAAACTTGCTAGTCAAGTCTCCAATGAAGCGGTACAAAGATCGCAGATTGACACAATCATGTTCAAAGTTTTGAGAACAAGAAAACTCTAGCAGGGACAATGGGTGGCAAAAGACCCGCCTGACAAAACTCACATGTTGCTTGTAACTGTCCAACTGCTCAGTGAGCTCCAATTTCTCCTTTCTTAGTTCATCTTCTGACTGCAGTAGTGTGCTGGCAAGGTGGTCATTTTCCATCTCTAGCTCTTGTGGGTGCTCCTCCCGTGCAATGATGTTTGGAGACAAAACCTGGCCCCCCTCTTGGATCACATCTTGGATCTGTTCCTGTACCACCCTCGCATCAGAGAACACATTTTCTTTTTCCTCTACCAGCACAAAGACATGAGATTTCAAGGCGCTAATTTGCCCCCCAAGGTCCTGCACTAGGCTACTAGATTTCTCAAGGCTTGCCATCTCCTCTTCCAGCTGCTGCAGCTGGAGATGTGATTCTTGAAGCTCAGAATTGGACCTCTTCATTTCATCATCCAGCCTCTGAACCTGAAGACTCAGTTTCCTATTCTCTTCTGTCCTCTTTTCTCCCTCTTGCTCAAGCTTGTGAACCTTCCCAACCAGCTGGAAGTTTCCCACATGCAATATCTGCAGCAACTGTGTCACTTCATCCAACTTTGTTGCCAATCTCAAGTTTCCCTTCTCCTCCACCAACATGAAGACATAAGCTTTCAAGGTACTAATCTCTGCCCCCAGTTCCTGGACCAGACTACTAGATTTCACAAGACCTGCCATCTCCATTTCCAGCTGCTGCATGTGCAGGAGATATGATTCTTCAGGCTCAGAAACCAAGCTGCTTCTTTCTTCCTTCAGCCTATGAACCTCAAGCTTCAGCATTTCATTCTCTTTCTTTGTTGTTTCCATTTCTTGGTCAAGCTTCTCAAGCTTACTGACCAGCTGAGAGTTGTCCACTTGCAACCTGTGCAGCATCTGCATCACTTCATCCAGCTTGGTGACCAGCTGCCTCTTCTCAGCAGCAGGCCTGTGAAGCCACTGGTTCAGTTCTTCGATCTCAGATGCCAGTTTACTTTTATCCCTCTCAACATTCTGTACCTGAAGCTTCAGTGCCTGTGTCTCCCCCATGAGCTGCAACCGTTCTGTATCGATAATAACCTTCTCTTGCTCCAGCTTAACAACCTCAATAGCTAGCCGTGAGTTCGTTTCCTGCAATTCCTGCAGAGATAGAAACAAATTCCATCAACAGCATTCTCATCTTACACCTTCATTTGCTGCTCTTCAAGTGTGCGTCAACTGCAAAATAAAACCTAAACTCGTAACTTCACACCCAGAGTTCACAAACTAAGACAATGTAGACTACATCTCCTGTATCCCATCCTTACACCCCAACCCAAAAGTACCTTTGCATCACGTAGCATCTCCAGTGTTTGTGTCAACTCCTGCACCCTGTTAAGCAACTGGCCTTTGTCTTCTTGTACTTGATGTAACTGACATTCAAGATCCTGTACCTCTGCAGCAGACTTGAGCCTTTCTGTCTCTCTCTCCTCTCTAAGTATTTGAAGCTCTGATGTCAGATGAGTTTCAGATTCACGTACTTCAGACAATTGGTTCCACGCCACTTGAAGCTTAGCTGCCAGTTCCAGTCTCTCCCCTTCCTGTTGTTCTTTTACCTCCTCCAGCTTGTCAAGTTCACCCACTAACTGTGCCTTTTCTTCCTGTAGCTCCTCAAGCATCTTGCTAAGTTCAGCAGACCTCATACCCAATTGCCCGATCTCCTCTCCTGACCTCTGTAGCTGTTCATTCAAATCTTCACTTACAGACTTGAGGTTTTCACTTTCTGACTGAAGTTTTGATTTCTCAGCTTCCAACTGTTCCTTCCAGGTCACCTTCTCCCTAGCAATCTCCTCTTCCCTTGTTTCTCTCTCAAGCACAAGTTCAGAAACCTTTTTTCCTAATTGCACCTTGTCCATCTGCAATTCATCCAGCATTCGAGAAGTTTCAAGAGATTGGGTGACCACAGAATCATATTTTTCTGTCAGTTCTTGCAGCTGTTGCTGAAGCTCCTGTATTTTGGCAACAAAACCAGTCAATTCTGCATCTCTCCATCCTTGAAGCCCTGTCAGCTCTTTCATAAGAAATGTTTCACGTTCATTAGCTGCCTGTAATTTCTCCCACACTGTCTGCAGCCCTGCCACCAGTTCCAATCTCTCACCTTCCTGTCGATCTTTCTCTGCTTCCAGTTTGCCAATTTCCTTCTTCAATCTAGCATTCTCCCCCCACAACTCCTGCAGTGATTGGTTGGATTCATTTATGAGTTTCTTCTTGTCATCTCCAAGCCTCCATATCTGTTGATTCAAAGCCTCAGCTGAAGACAAAAACTCCAGCTTCTCAGATTCCAAGTTCCGAACATGTTCCTTCCATGTACCCAGCTCCTCTGCAACCTCCACGTCCCTTCTTTGTCTATCTTGAACAAGTTGGTCAACCTGACTAGCAAGCCCTCTCTTTTCACTTGCCACAGCTTCCAGTTTCTGATCCAATCGCCTCACTTCTGCAGCCACATGGACATTGTCCACACTCAAGTCCTGCACCTGCATCTGCATCTCTCGTACCTTGAATTGAAGCTCAGCCCTCTCTGCATCCAACTCTTTCAGTTCTGACACAAGACAAACATCACGTTCAGAAGCAGCCTGTAATTGTTCTTGAGCTTTCTGAAGTGCTGCTTCCTGCTGTAATGTCCTTCCCATCTGTAAGTCCTTTTCTTGCTCCAGCTTGGCTAACTCATTGGCCAGCAACATAATCTCTTGCAACGCATCCTTCAGTGATTGACCACATTCATCATTGCTGGTTAGTAGCCGCTTGTTCTCGTCTTCCAACCTCTGCAGACGTTCATGTGATTTCTCTATCTCAGAGAGATACTTAAGTGTCTCAACCTCCAATCTGTGGGCATGCTCCTTCCATGTCCCAAGCTCACCAGACATCTCTTCCTCCCTCTTCTCTCTCTGTTGCAACTGCATACTTAACTGTTCATTCTCATTGTTGCATTCCTTCAGCAGCTGTTCTACTGCTTGGAATCTGCTGGCTAATTTTTCATTTTCTTGTTCCAGTGTTTTTAGCTGCTGCTGAAGCTCCATCAACTGGCTTGAAGAGTGAGTTACTTCCTCATTGTCCTTCACCTCCTGAGATGCTGCCTCTTCTGGAATTCCAATTTTTCTATCTGCCTGTAATTGCTCTTGCACCATCTGGGACTCTGCTCTCAGTTCCAACCTCTGCGCCTCCTGTTGCTCTGTTTCTTTCATGCCAATCACATCTGCCAGTAAACCTTCTGCTACTGATTCATTTTGCCGTGAGTGCCTAGATTCATTGCATGCAGTAACCCACTGTCTATTCTCCTCCTCTTCTGGCCTTTGGACCCATTTGCCTAAGTCGTACATCATAGACAAAGTCTTCAGCTTCTCAAGATCCAAGCTTTTAGCATGCTCCTTGCCTTGAGTTGTAATCTGCTTGTCATCCCTTCTACATCCCTCTAGTATAGCTTTGTCAACCTTATTGGGCACCCGTACCTCTTTGATCTGAAACTGTGATGGTTGATTTACACCATTCATGAGGCAAATACTCTCTTTCCCTAAGCCTTGCTGCACCAACTTTGACACCTCTGCAGCAAATGAAGCCTTTTCATGATGTCTTTCCTCTTGAAGTCCTCTCAGTTCAGATGTAGAAAGGGCCTCACTTTCACCAGCTGCTTGTATCTGCTCCGGAGCTGTTTGAAGCTGAGAAGCCACCAACTTTGATCTGTCCTCAAGAATGCTTTCAATCTGGTCTTTCAACTGCACAGCAAAAGGGAAAGACATTATACCCATTAAGATGAAGCATAAGCTCTCCTTCCACAAGGTTTGAGCACCCCAGCAAAAAACAATTGCACACGACTGTGAATGAGTTCATATCAATGACCACCCACCCAAGATCTATTGTAGCAATACCTCTGATTTTGTGCAAAGTTGAACAAAGTGGGTTCATATGAGATGGGCCTCTTATCTGTGTACATGGAACATTGGCACAATTTCTCTTACTTGATGCAATCTACAAGTTTCAACATTTTTCCTTTATGAAGAACATCCAGTGTGGCACCCTGAGGCACCTGCCTTTGGTGTCTTCCATTTCTGTCGTGAGTCAATCAACCTCACTTTAGCACTAAGACCACATTACAAAATGAGAACATCATCAATAAAAGTAGTCACATACGTGCAAGCTAAGGATTGAGCAGAAATCAAAACACCACCAGGAATGGCTGACGAGATTTTGGGGAGCTATTTCTAGACTACCTCCATGCTCAAGCAGTTGCATTGTATCTCCTCAAGCCCAGCCTTTGTACCATCTATTGCAGGTGATCTATCCCTGCTGTCAGTATCTTCACTCCAAGAGCAGCTCAAATCCTCCTCCACTCCATCATGTATGTGATTGTACTGATGCATATTGCTATCAATTTTTCCAACCCTATCAAATATGCTCCCTTGCCCTTGTGCACCCAACTGAGTGGGTTTGCCCGAAAGTGTTAGGGACACTTCCCCTCTAAGATTCCACGCATGCCTCTCATGCTCTGACTCGTATAATACCAGCGTTTGAGGCTCTTCATGAGAGCCTGCAGCATCTGAAGTGATATCATTCCTTGATCTTTCTTGCTCATCTTCAGAGAATGAAAGAGATCGATGGAAGTCACCATTGCTGCCAATAGACTCCCTCGTCAGTTGCAAAGAAGATAATTGAAGATTGCCAACTTCTAGTGCAAAGTTTGTGGTCAGGGTACTATTGTCTTCCTCAGTTGAGAGGACTCCAGCTGAAGCAGCTTCATCACCATCTGGATCTGAAATTGAGTCACTTGTTTGCTGATCTATGCTTTGTTCATCTTCAGCAGAAGCCTTTGCGGAGTTGTTGGGGCTCTCTTTTTGTTGACGCTTTTGCTGATATTCCTGAAGCTGAAGAATGCAAGAAGAGAGTAAATCCACTTAGTAAATCCAGAAAATGTCCAGAGTTTGGTAATCAATTGATTTCTTCTATGATTCCTTTTGCTTTAGCAAGTTGACAAACAATTCCACGAGAAATTCCTAGAATTTTGGGCAGAGTAGGGCTAAAACTGACCACTGCTAAACTTTTGAACATTGAATAGAAAAGACACAAGAGATGCATACAGGTTTAGATGCAACATACCCGTTTCTTCCCTGCAGCTCGAAGGTTGTCTTTATTCTTTGTCTTTTCCATTTTGAAGTCAAACTATGCTGCCTTTCTTTCAGGGATTGAAATTTGATGTAAGGCTGTAACACTCGGATGCTATTTTAAAGCACTGTTCATCGAACTCTGGCTTCAGGGCATCATGACACCACTATAATCTATTCCTGCAAATGGGAACACCCAAAAGTGCTGTATGTAGTTGAGCAATGGAACACAAGGCACTCGCCAACAATTTGTGAGATTTACACCAATCACCCTTTTGGCCAACAGACTGTTTGACCCCTTAGGTCAAAAAACAGTACCAAGAAGACTCTCTGCTTTTCACTTCAAGATTGCCAATCCCCCACATTAATGTGTGTAAACTACTAGGAAGAAGTCCCTCAAGGACTCTTCAGACATTTTGGCAACTACAAATGACAAAAACATGCTTAGTTCCAATACAAGATTGTCAATGTGCTTCACATTTTATTGGAATTTGCACATGTCTCTTGCCACAAACTCAGCAGCAGCAAAAGGATTTGTTCCAAACACAGCTAGAATGACCCAATAGCTCAAGGCAACACCTAAATCACCATGCATACCAAACCCTAATTTTTTCCTCACCTCAGACTCAGAAGCAACAAGAAAGTCAGTTAGTGCAACATATATCATCCCCAAATATGTGAGAAACAGCATAACTGAGTACAGAGCTTCTTCTTGACTCAAACTACGGTAGTCCAGCAGATAGGCACCAAGATGTTATCTTCAGACACCACTGGAAAACAGTCCAGATAGTAGGTCAGCTTCAATGTAACAAATCCTAGAAGGCATAAGCATTCCCTATACTATTTCAGGTTACCACAGTCTGTTACAAGCACTAGATCAGCTTTAAAAGAAAAACAAACACATGAAAAAATTGTGTTCTAATATGACTCTAGATGTTCCTTTGCCCACCCAAAGAAAGCCTAATCTCAAAACATGAAATTGGAACTCCAATCATCCCCATCATGTTAGCACAGATCTATCTGTGGTCATATACCCCTCACCAGAAACTCTCCTGAATAACCTACATCATCCCACCCATGGAAAAAAAAGAGATGCCACTAAACAAAAAAAACCACATGAACAATAATAGGACAACAAATAAATCTTTCCAATCACCACCTGGAAGCAAGTGCAACATTAGAACCAACTTCCAAAAGACTCTCCCAAAGTGTCAAGATCTGATAGACCAAAATAAAAAATTGACACCCAAAAAGTTTACACAACACCAGGCAACACAAGATTGCATACAAGAATCTCACACCTACTAAATGGAGAACAATCTCACAGCATCACAAAGTATGAGTTCCCCCAATCCCCTTATGGGCTTGTCACTAAAACCGACAAGGCAAAATTCCTAAACAACAGGAAAAAAAAGTGTTCCACAAGCCCAGCAAAACAAAAATCATGGGCCAGAAGATTTCACGCCCTAAAACTTTGTAACGCATCTATCATCACAACAGCAACAAAATCCTGTCAGCTCAATGACACCCCCCGCCCTTTTCGACAGGTACCACCCAATGCACAACGTTTCAGAACAACGTAATTGCAATCGAGAGATCATCACCACTCCGTCTGAGTAGCAAAACCAGAGAAACAACTCTTGAATAATATTCAAGAAAAATAATAGTAATAATAAAAGAAGAAGGAACACTTGCACGACACATAAGATGATCGCTTGAACAACGGAGAATGTGACAAAAAGACGGCCACCAGAACCTCACGCAACAAATGTACGTATATCAATCTCTCAGACACCCAAAACCATTTTTTTTTCTTTTGAAAAAACAAGGCAAATGTCTTCTAAAACTAATAGAGAGATCGGAGTAGCTAGTACCAAGTGGACAAAGATCATATCTTTATGTAGGTATGTATGGATGTACGTAAGTAAGTGTCTCCATGATAATAAAACATGAGAAATAATGCATCGTCGTACCCAAACCAAGACCGTGATCGATCGATCGATCTCACAGCTCTTGGAGGTTGATATCAGCCCCGTCGTCGTCGTCGTCGTCGTGGTGGAGCGCAATCACAGCCGGAAACTTTGTTGGCAACAAATAAAAATAAAAATGGACCAAATTATATAAGTGTATGTATGTTGGGGGAAGAAGAAGAGAGAGAGGCAACAAGAGACAGAGAAACACGAGTTGGGAAAAACAAAAAAAGCTCAAATACTACAACAACAACAACAAGGCCCCATGAAAGCTCTGCACAACATTCTTCTTTCTTCTTGTTCTCGTTCTTCTTCTTACACACTTGAGTTTGGGTTTGTTTGTTTGTTTGTTGTCTGTGCGTGCGATCTAAGTGGTGGTTTGGAGTCTTAGGCAGCAAGCAGGGGGTCCACTCCACTCCTCTTCCTCCCTTCTCCTCCTCAATCGCAATTGCGACAATTTGGGATGGGGGATTTCTAGGAGCTTACATTACATATGGCCTCCCTTTGACAGGAAATTTCCTCATTTTCTAAATTAGGTACTGTAGTTATTTTCATAACCTCCAGTGCCCAGAGTCCAGAGCCCACGGTTTTTTTTTTGAGAGTATATATTTAATATTAGCTATTTATTTATTTTCCCCGACAAGTTCTTTGGGTCTTTTTCTTGTTGACAAAATTTTGTGATTTTCAGGATTTTTTATTTTTTTTAATTATTTTCGAGTAATTTTTGTATCGGGCAGCGAGGGGGGGGCGGAGGAAATCGCCATTTTTTAGTGTCAAATTTTTTTTAATTTAAAAATTTAAAAAAAAAAAAAAAAAAAAAAAAACAAGAGCATTAGTTAGAACTTAGGTAGTCCTCTTCCAGAACAGATTTTTTTTTTCCTTTTGCCTTTTTTTAATTACCAAACTGGTGATCATTTACAAGAAGAATTGGGCAAATTTGGCTATAGACCAGATGTGAAGGAAGAAATTTTTAACAATTCTTTCATAGTTTCGCTACCTGCTGGAACCTGTTGTACAGATCTGGTTGGTGATTTTTAGTCCTTTTTGCAAAATCTGGCAAAATGAGGTCCATTTCTCACCCCCAAAAAAATCTCCTTTGTATTTGTTGAAATCATATTTTTCAGGTCAAAAAAAAAAAACGAAATTGTTTTTCAAACACCCCCCCCCCCCCCCCC
>Ga0209208_10011925_pt1 | contig 11087 bp, 8 predicted proteins | sample S1TSphfallax_3_FD_187694 | JGI IMG/M metagenome (GOLD analysis project Ga0209208, IMG submission 187694) | Host-associated microbial communities from peat moss isolated from Minnesota, USA - S1T2_Fd - Sphagnum fallax MG (SPAdes) (version 2) | ecosystem: Host-associated > Plants > Peat moss >... | reverse complement strand
CCACTCACCCGCTCTTTTTCAATTTTCCGCCACAGTCAGGGTGACTTTTCCGGACGACTAGGAACTAGGTATCAAAATAATAATAACAGGGTATCAGACTTCCTGTGGAAGTCAGGCTGACTTTTGGGATATGTTGAATGAAAGATAATAATGTTATTGTAAATTATAAGAAGTATATTAGTGGGAGGAATTAACTCATGTTTTCATGACAATATGGGTTCAAACTTGGGGGGAGAGGGGGCGAGAATTTTTTTAAAAATTAAAATAAATAAATTTGTCCTTAAGCAAGACATGTGCAAGTCTGGAGCTCATTAACAAACCTTGGCTATTTAGCATCTTAATGAAGGCATAAAACCTCGTCTCACTCATAATCAAGCCTCTTTTTTAAGAGTGAGATTCACAAATATAATGTGTCCTCCACATTCACTTTGAATTTTCCACAAGTGCTTTTCACTATGTTCACATAGTATAGTGTAGAAAAATGAAGGTTGAGACTTGGCATATCCTACTATCACACACAAACCAATAAGTAAGCCCTCCTTCCATCCATGTACCTCTGACTTACGTAGGGCAGGCACTCTTCTACCCAAAGCAAAAACGGTCTCCAGCTTTGTAGAGAGCTCAAGCTGCCTCTATTTTGAGGCACACCATTGTTGGAGGTGAGGGTCCTTCTAGGCTTATTGTTTTTTCAAGCTTCCTGTCCCTTAGTGTTTGCTTTTCTGGCTTTGGATTTAAGTCTCTTTTCTTTGTTCTTTCTTTTCCCCTTTGCTGGCTGTTTTGTTGGCCTTGTTTACTAAGGCAATGATATTGTGTTTAGATTCATGGCAGAGTAAAGTATCTTAAGGGTTTTGGGCCCCTAGATAATATGTCTATTTTGATATGAGCTTTTTTTGAAAGATGATATTTTCGCTTGTGTTGAAACTTGAGATTAGTTAAGGAATTATGATATGTTGAAAAAAAAATTGGTTTCTTTTAGAGGATTTTTTTGAAGATTATATTTTTGCACAGTGAAATATTTGAATTTCCATAATGTTCTTTTGCCTTAAAGATAATTTAAAATCTAAATGACAAGACCACAGTGTGACACACCCCTTGTTTAATGACGTTTGCCAATTTGATAGTCCTGTAGCACCAAAAAAAGGTTGGAGAAGGAAGGGGGGTTAAAATCATACATATCAAATAAATCCTAGCCTAGGGGTAAGATTATGAATTTGGGTAGGAATAAATAATGCAACTTTCAACCCTACTATGGACACCTTTTGACCAAGGATTAAATGTAATAACTCATAAATTATGTAATAACTAATTTTGGGACTAAGCATAATTCAAAGTTGTTTGATTTGATCATAGGAAGTATATTCTAAACAAAAAGGGGCTCATCCATAGATGGATGCTAATTATAGGAAAATAATAACTGACATGACCCCATTGGTTTGTGATTGATGAATATGTGTATAAATGGAGATAATAATCCATCCATTCCTCCTTTCTAGTGTATAAGTGGGGTTGTGGGTGGGGCCTTGAGATAATTTTTTTTAGTTTTTGATAATCCCACGTTGTTATTTTGTGTGAGGATGTGGGAATAGCCTTGATGTAATGGGTATTTATGACAATAAACGTTATTGCTTATACGATGTTGGATTAATATGTACGAAGAAACTCATGTGATTTTGGTGAATGAACCCCATAAAATAAGGTCTTTAAATGTGTGTGAAGAATTCCCCATTGGATGTAGCCCACATAAAGACCAAGTTTTAAGCGCATGGGTGATCCCACCCAAAACTCATGCAAGTTTCATCTCTTTTGTTGTCCACAAATTTTGGGAAGTTGTGTGAATGTTGGGGTGTACATTTTGACACAAAACTACCTACATACAAGCAAGGATTTAAATAAAAATAAACCCATAAGCTACAAACCCTTTTTAAAAGTACTTGAGGGAGTCCAAAAGTAAATGGATATTTTGACCTAATTAACACATCCAATTTATGCAAGTGGCATGGTCTTGATACATAACCATGGTTTGCAACCCCAAAAAACACATCGTTTCTTTATAACTACTAGCTCTTTGGGTATTTTGAAAAAAATTAAATTCAAAGAATTGTTAGTTTTAGGTATTTCAAAAATTCAAAAAATCGTTCGGTGTAATGAAAAAACAAAAAAAAAAACCAACAATTTTTAGGTGATTTTTTTCCAAAAATTAAGAATCGTAATTATATGATGAAAACATATGAGATGAAAGTTTAAAGTGGATGGAGAAATGTGGTCAATTGTCGAAATTAAAAATCGACATATTTTTAATGATTGATGGTGAAGTTAAGATATTTTTTTTGTTAAGTTTAATTATCTAAAGTGCTTTCACAATATTCATTTAAATTTAAAATGCATAAGTTATTATCAAATGAAGGGTTAGGATTCAAATTGGGAATTTGACTATTGACCACAAATCCTCTTAAAGTAGGGGCCAAATGAACTTCGATTGGGGCGTGCATATTTCAAATTTAAAATATCTTTTTGAAGGTTATAATATATTACCTTTGCATGTTCTAAACAAGTTTGATTTAGGAAGATATGAGTGATTAAAGTTTCAAGACTAAGATTCCCAATTTTTAAAGGTTGTGATGCTTCTTCCTAAAGGATACATGTTGTGTAAAGCTTGAGCTTGAGGTTGTCCTTATTAAGTTCATTGCATCATTTGTGTTCGATTTGCACTATCTGCTTTTTTTGTTTGGTTGTGTAAATTAATTTTATATTGAACTCTTGTTTATGAGTTTGTGTTAGTCCTATCCCAAAGTTTCAACACACCCTTTTACCCCAGAAGTGTTGCAAGCTAAAAAACATGACTCAACTTTTTTCTTTTTTTCTTTTTTCAATTTGTGATTCACATTTGGATCTCTCAAAAAATTTGGAGGTGCGTTAATGAGCTTTTTTTTTTACAATGCTTGTTGTGTTATTGTATTTTCATTAGGTGCATTTTTGGTGGTGTGCCTATGTTTGTGTAAGTGTTTTAAGGACATTCATAAAAAATTTGGAGGTGAAGATGAAGATAAGAGAAGTTGTTGGGTGGAGCTCACCTTCTTCTTTTGCAAGTCTTGAAGATGTGCTGAGAGACAAGTGACAAATTCTTGTATTCTAATGGAGTTAGATCTAGATTGAATGTAGGTTTGTGTATTGTAGTTTCTTTGTGTTGAAGTAGTGAAATCTTTGTTACACCATATGCCTCAAAAAATGGGAGTTAGTTGTAGTAGTAGCTTTAGGGGTTGATGACTAGGGGGATGATGAAAAACTTGAGAGATCCCAAGAACAGTCATTTTGAATTTTCAATGTGTTTGTGAGTTTTTGTGTTTAGGTTGATTGTGGTAATTCTTGTCTCATGAGAGAGCACCTTCAATACTAGGAACTCCAAAGGAATATTGGTGTCTATTCAAATCTAAAGAATGCTAGAGATGATAATTTGATGGACTGGGTTTTTCTTTATCAAATTCATAAATAAGTTTCTATGGCATGTGGAGTTTTCAGATTGTTTATGGTTTAGGTCAGTGTTGTTTGTGTTCATGATTGAATTCTTGCATTCCTAAAGTTGATAGAGTTACAGAATTTATATATTTAAAAAAAATTGGGTACTGTCTTCCTTTTCCCTTCCTGTGTTGCTATGAGAAGGGAAGTCCTCAACATGGGTTGTTGTGGTTTGTTATAAATGAGAAAAATACAATATACCCAAATTGAGCTCAAGAGAGTGAGATTAGAGTGATCTGACCTGGAGAGACCCTTAATTATTGATTTTTATGTAGACAACAAGAGTTTCTATAAAATTGAAGTCATGGAACTTAAGTTACTTGGAAAGGATTGCTACAATAACATGTATGCAGATACTTGTTTCATATTGAATTGACCTATTGGGTCTTGGTGTGTGCCCTTGTTTTTCATTACAGTTATATATATATAATAAAATCAGGTATTTGATACCCGTATTGATACCAGAAGGGTGTTTGGTGCAATTTCTAATAGCGGGCCCACTCTGGAATCAACGACTGGGCTGGGCTGTCCCTCGCCAGTTTTCGCCTGTTGCACCGCATTAGGGACGTCAACGTTGGGCCACGTTTCGTCTGGCTGCTGCTTCTGGCGCAGCTTCCTTTCGCCCTTTTGCTGCGACGAAGACCAGGATCCATCTCCCTTGCTGCTGCTCTGTAGCTGCTGCTGGTCGCAGCGGAGCGTCAATCGCTTGGACAAACGTGTCACGTGCTCAACTTGTGACGTCTCATCCAGCTGGGAACCGCTGCGATGGACGAGTGATCCCCAACTTTTTCCTGTTTTTGCTTTGGGGGTTTTTTTTTGGAGCCCCCCCCCTCCTGCTCCCGTGGTTGCTTCTTTCCTGCCTGCTGCTGTTACGTCTTCTTGCAAAGATTTTGAAGAAGAAAAGTTTTGACTTGCTTGTGTGGCAATCAATTCAGCAATCTGTAGTTTTTCTGCTGCTTCCGAAGGATTTTGAACAAGAGTCTTGACTTGTGTGTGTGGGGAGAGCAATCTATCAATCTATAGCTGCTGCTCTTGCTTCAAAAGGATTTTGAAGAAGAGTCTTGAGTCTACACTATTTTTTTGTGTGTGTGGGGGGGGGGCGGGAGGGGGCAATCAATTTGTAGGACTTCTTTACAATTTGATGTTTCTCGTTGTGTGGTATAGAGGAGGACCCAATTACACGCATTCGGATTGGGATTTTTGCTGCCTGGTTTGCTAAATTTTGGTTTTGGTACTGGTTTTGTGGGGGCTGGGGGGGTTTGTGGGCAATCAAATTCTTAGTGGAAGTCATCAACAACTTCGATTATCAGTCCATCGGCAGCTAGCTAGAGGTTGAAAGCAACAAGCATGTTAGCATTGAAGAAGGTTGGAAAGAGAGGAGTTGAGGAACCGAGCACACCTGCTCAAGAAGATGCTAAGGTATTTATTGGCTCTGTCCTTCAGGGTAGAGACATTGTGATGCACTCAGAAACAGGCCAAAGTTTGGTATCCCTACATTCTAGGGTCATGTGGAGTCCACTATAGAACCATTTCCAGTTACATATGGGAAGGATCCACTTGGGCTTCACCATGCTAACCACCATATGTTGCCAATTTAGTATGTTGAATACTTGCCATCCTTATGGATGTCATTGAAAGGCAGAGTCATTATGTTATGAGCTCCTTGGTACACTATGGCTTTTGGAGCCTTCAAAATCCTCTTCAATGGGTGGTGCTACTTCCACCATGCTCCTGAAATGAAGATTGGTATATGATTTGTGGGAGAAGAAGCTTTGGGGTTTTGTGAACTCTAGAAGACAATGTCCACTGCAGGAATGAATCATCTTATGGGTCGTAGAGAAATTTGTGTTGCAAATTGGAAAAGTCTTGCTGGCAATGACTAAAAAAAATCTTGGGGATTGGGGATGATGGCCACCTTTGCAGGTGAAAGAGTTGCGAGCACGATTAGGACCATTAACAGGACGCTCACTCCAATATGCAACAGATTCATGTCTCAAGCGCTACCTGCGAGCTCGCAGCTGGAACGTCAAGAAAGCGGAAAAGATGATTCGAGAATCTCTCACATGGAGAGCCACTTACAAACCGGAAGAGATTTGCTGGAAAGATATTGCCACAGAAGCAGAAACTGGCAAGGTTTACAGAGCAAATTTCTTGGACAAGCAGGGTCATCCAGTGTTAGTGATGCATCCAGGAAGACAGGTTAGGGTTGTGTTTCTTTCACCCCTTGAGGAAGAGTCAGTAGTGATTCTTAACAACATCCAGGCCGAGACTGAGTAAAGAAGCATTTGGTTTATAGCTGTGAAAAAGACTCTTGAGATCAAAGATTTTACCCTTCCTGTGAAATGGAATCAAAGATAGGTCCTCTGGTCTCCTCCGCCTCCCCATGTATGTAAGTGTGCGTGTGTTGTGGTGCACTGGCTGACTGATACAGAACACTTCAATGCGGGAGGGGCAAATCAAGCACCTCGTGTACTCAATGGAGAATGCAGTCTTGAATCTGCCACCAGGTCAAGAGGAAATGGTGTGGTTGGTCGATTTCAAAGGCTGGACTATCAACAAAGCAGTCCCTCTTAAGACAGTTCAAGAAACTGCCTATGTCTTGCAAACCCATTACCCTGAGCGATTAAGTGTGGGCATCTTGTACAATCCTCCCCACATTTTTGAAACATTTTACACGGTAAGAGCCTCTCTTTTTCAAGGCAGTGAATGGGTGCAATTGACAGTAGAAGAAAGAATCAAAATCTTTGTTTAAGGATGCAATGGGTGCAAGTGACAGTTGAAGAAGGAGTTGCTGTTATTGATTTTCTAGAAATTCCATTCCTACTTGTGCCAAAATTGTACATCAAGTGGAATTTTGAGTTATTTTGCAATTTTTACAGAAACTCTCACTCTTGTTTTTTGCAGTAGATTGCAGTCTTGTGGTTACATCAGGGAGTCCCCTGTTGTGCTGTACTAAAAGCTCTTTTTAATGTATCATCTATTGGATGCAGATTGTGAAGCCATTTCTCGATCCCAGGACAGCTCGCAAAGTGAAATTTGTGTACAGTGATGATGCTGAGTCAATGAAAGTTCTGGACACTCTTTTTGACAAAGACAAAGTAGATGCTTCGCTTGCAGATGATGATTTTGACCTTGCAGAGTATGCAAAACTGATGCAGAGTGATGATGAAAAGGCGGCAGTAACCTGGAATTTGAGGGGAAGTGGAGGAGGAGCAGACACCCCCCACCCCATTCCCAACCTTTCAACCTTGAAGCTCGATACAGTCAATTCAAGCAGTCAATACACTGCTACTATTACAACTGGATGAGACCTCAGATGATTCTCACCACTGCAGCAGAGATATGCTACTTTCCTCACCTTAAGCAATACCATTATTCTGATCTCCATTGCCAAATCATTCAATTGCAAGCTGAAAGAGTTTTGACAAAAGGAGGGATCTATTTTTTGGATAGTATTTTATTCATACTACCCAAAAGTGATTTGAACATGAGGAAAAGCCACATGTGCAACTCATGACAAGATCTACGTATTTATGTGTTGCTAGACTATGTTTGTTGTATATATTCCACATCTGATCTCATTCATTCATTTCAATGTTGTTGAGGGTCACTGAACATGTGTGACATTTTGCAATTGTTCAAACACCTCTAGACAATACTCTTGTTCATATGGCACACATGTGCATTTTATTTTATTTTATTTTTGGTCTCAGTTTTGTCCCTTCTTCTGTTGTTCTTTCTTTCTAGTTTAAAACTTCTTATGCTAATCCCCAGAATTATGGATTGTTCAAATGATTTGTAACTGCTTCCATGAAAGTTTCCACATTATTATTCCAGCCTTTTCAAATGCCATTACTTTCTTCATAGTTTGCTTATTCAAATGATTTGCTGCCATCTTCTATGAAAGTTTTACATTTATTAAAGTTATCCGCAAAGTCAGGAAAGGTACCCTGAGTTTGGTCATAAATAGGGTGAGATTCAAAAGAAACCTGCAAAAAAGTACATTAGAAAGAAAGACTGTGAAACCCAAAAAACCGTGAGGAGCAGACATCTCAGGGTTTAGGGACCTCAGAAAACCCTAAACCCTTCTTTTCTCCTGAGCTCCTCCACTGCTACTACATATATTTTCACTGCTCCTACCTGTACAGCTACTATAATTCTTCTCGAACCTTGTGCATTAAATGTTGAGTTTGAACAAATTTCATTACATTAGGGATACCACTGAAAGAACGGTTCAGGGGTGAAAGGAGGTCCAAAGATAGGGTGGGGACAAGGTGAATTTACGGATTTCTCTATTATTTCAGCCTTTGTTGGTGTTACCCAAAGGGAAATTTGGATGTGAGAAAATCAGCATGGTTTAAGAAAAAGTTCTAGTTTCTTGTAAACTGGTTCAACAACTTGTTAGATATTAAGTCATGAAAACAAAGAAAATGATAAGATCCAGAATACAACTTACATGATTGTCTCGATTTCAGCATCAACAGAGAAATAATTTCCTTCAATTTCGATGTTTCAGGCAGGTAATTAAAAATACAAGCAGCAATCTAAAAAAATAATGTACTTACTATTGAACCTGAAAAGGAAAAGGTACTGTGGTAGCTGTATTGGAAGAGAATTGGCTTCCACTTGATTTCTATTAATATGTGTAATGTATTTCCCCATCCGCATCGTTAACCATGAGGTGTTGGAGAGTTTAGAGCTCTAAACTCTAAACATCACATGAGCCAATTTGACCAGCCAATATAAGGCAAACACATTCCTTCACTGACATTTTAAGAAAGTACTATTGTTGTGTGCATGTTTACTTATCTAGCAGCATTCAAACTTGATGTTAGGATTTATAGTTAATTATACAACCTAACATTTAAATAATACCATAAAGTCAAAAATACTTATGTTAAAGTTAGTACTAACTTAAAATATTAGTTAAACAATTTTGATGTCCATTCACACCTAAGTTAATGTTAAGTTAAATTAAGTATCAAAGAATAAAGCAGCTTACCTTTGTCATGATGGATTCACACCGTCATGATCAATGTTAGTGGTTAGTAGTCACAAGCAAGATTGCTTATTGTAATTAATGTTAAATGTAAATAAAATATGGAGTTAGACCTCACAATCAAGAATGTGCTATGTAACATTGAATTAAAAAAAATTTATCTCTTAACATAACATTGAGTTATGACATCAAAACTTAGACTTTAGGTTAGGCTTGGATGTTAAGGGCCACTTTAAAGGATAGTCCAAGATTCAAAATCTCAATGATCAATTTGAAGTTAATTGAACTTTTGAATTGCACCCTTCTTCATATTAATTTTATTTAATTATAAGGTATAGTGAATGTGTACAAAGGCATAGGGTCCAATTTGAAAATGTGAGATTCACAAATGAGAGAATTAGGTTGAATTTTTTTATTTTTTATTTTCCCTTTCTCTTCATTTTTTTCATGTTTTTTTTTCATTTCTTACTACACACAATAGCATAGGCACAAGATATTGATGGACCTAGTTTTTACTATGGTCATCCATTGAGTCATTGCACAATTGCTCTCATTGCAATGAATAACTATTGCACAACATTGGAGCATGAGGAATGTATTGCTATTTTTCTCAAAGTTTGTTGACATGCCATCAAAAGTTCATTTCATATGAAGTATGAAAAGGTATTTAATACATGAAGAATCCAATCAAGTCAACATTAAATGTGTTTAAAAATGAAGTGATGGGCATGCATTTAACAATGTTTTCAATTTGCAAAATGTCTTCCACTCTTGCACAATTTCAACTTCAAAAAATGAAAAAATAAACAATGAAAAACATGAAAGCAACTACCTTGAACCCTAACTTAAATCTTGATTCTCCAAACCACAAGCTGCATTTTTTTGTCTAGCCCAATTGAATTTTCTTTCCAAAATAATGACATGTAAGTTCGGTTTCAAATTGACTTCATCAATTTTGATCCTCATCTAAAAAGCCTTGGATCCAACTTACATTTTTTGACCAACAAAATTGTTCTATTTTGTTGGACCCTCCCTTTGGACTCTCATATAAAGTAACCCTAACTATCACAAATGCTAACACCAAGTTAACACCACATACCAACAAGGATGCCACATCTTCAACAATACTACCTAAAATTACATATGTGAATGTGTGACCTAAAAGAGCTCTAAAGTGAAAAAGGGTTACCTAGGTACTGCCCTAAAATAGTCGTTGATGAAAAATAGTAACTTTCATGAGCACACTAACTGGATGGTGCTCAAAATAGTATGTGGTTTTGTTTTGTGTGTTTTATGTTTGCAGGTTTGCATTCAAGGAGGAAGAAAAAGGTGGGCGCTCTGTTTTTCCTAATTTAGGGTGTGAATTTGCAAGCTCATCTAGGTTGGTTTTTGTTCTTCATGAAGCCTCTAGTGAATGTGACTCTAATTGGCGCTTGGGATTACAGCAGGATGAGCAGCTGCACATATATGAAGGAGGGCAATTCTGTAAGGGAGCCATCTTTTGGGGTTTGGGAGCAGTGGAAGAAGAAGCTAATTTTCCTGTGATTTTTTATTTTTTGTGAAGGGAGATGTGTGCATTAGTACCTAGTGGCACTAGAAGGAAGAAAGTTTGAAGGTGTAGATGGCTAATTTCTGAAGGATAAGTTGTCTCCATTGTGCCTTATGTCGTTTAGCTTAATGCAATTGAACATTAGGTGTAGGAGGCTGTGATAGGGGAATGATGAAGATCAATAAAGATCTTGCGAGCGACAAAGCTTGGCAATTGTATGTTTCATGTGGGGTATGTATTTGCATGTCTGGAATTTTGTATCTGCAATTCTGAAAAGTGAGGGTGTGGAGTTCTGTTGGGATTTTCCACATACACAATGTGTTTGTGTTATGGGTTTTCATCAGGGACTTCAATAAGGGTTGATGGGTTAAATTTGACAGGACTCTAGAGGACTGCATACATATTTTTAGTATAAACTATTGTTACCTCTGTTGTCTAAACTATGTGCATTATTTCAAGAATTTGTTCTACCTCCACATACTGTCAGAGTTGTGAGGTTTAGTTGCATTCTTGGGATTTGAGAATCTGTACGTTCTGTTATGTCAAACAAGTGTGTTGAAGCTCATGAGAGAAAGATCGGACCAATCTAACCCCCTTGGACTCATAGATTTTTTGTTGCAGAAATCAAGACAGTTGTTAGTTTTGCCTTGTGGAAATTGATTTAATGAGTTGATTAAGCTTTGTGCAGCTTTATTTGAAGTTATGTTCATGCCCCTTCTTTTTGACCACAAATGCACCTGAAATCAAGAAAATCTAATATCAACTTAGCACTGAATGTGAATGGTGCTTAAGCCCAAGTTGTTTTTTTTTTTTTAATGAATTTTTGCATTGACAACAATATATATATACTGTCACAGACTCCAAGTGATCTTCACCATCTTTTGAAATACTTTGCAACTTCTTTGTGAAAATTAGCCAGATTTTGACCTAGGTATCCAAAACATAGAAGGATACTTGAAATGCTGTATAATGTCTACAAATATATGACCAATGAATGCCATATTATTTTTTGAATGCTTATCATTG
>Ga0209208_10011924_pt1 | contig 11088 bp, 11 predicted proteins | sample S1TSphfallax_3_FD_187694 | JGI IMG/M metagenome (GOLD analysis project Ga0209208, IMG submission 187694) | Host-associated microbial communities from peat moss isolated from Minnesota, USA - S1T2_Fd - Sphagnum fallax MG (SPAdes) (version 2) | ecosystem: Host-associated > Plants > Peat moss >... | reverse complement strand
ATGAAATTATCAATCACTTGATATTGAGATTTCCAAAATCTAATAATAACCTAATTGGATGACCCAATTCTCATCCAGGTAGGGTATCAATCTTTAAATACTAAAATTTATTTTTAAATTAAAAAATATATATATAACCAGTTAATAACTAGCAAAATAACATGCAATTCTAAACCAATCATTTGATAACCTAACCTTATGCATAACCTGTGGTTATTACCCAAAAAATTGATAACCTACTTGGAAACCGTATGGTTGCCACAATCTCATAATATTTGTGTGACTTTCCTTCTGTCAATGGTGTTGGGCACAACACAAGAAAATAGAAATGCAGCTAATTGCCATCAAATTCTATAAGTAACATTGAATAGAGAATCACCCAACCAGGTTTTGAGGACTTGGTTATGCGCTATTTGCTATTACAATCACGGATTGACTCAAACATGGTTCCAACCCAGAAGTATGTTAGTATTTTACCTCTTTGCTCTCTGCTCTCAGCTCTCAGCAAAGACTCAGCTTAATGCCAGTTTGAAACAACCTAAACAACAAAAAAAGTAGTAAATCAATGGCAAGATGTGTGGCTTATACAAGAAAGAACTCTTCAAACTGCTTAAAATATTTAGTAATAAATTCATTGATATTCTGGATGCAGTGATCCTGGTACATCCAGACCCGTACCAGAACCACTGCATCCAGAATGTTCTGCGAACAAAACTTGAAATGAATGAGAAGCCTAAGTAATCAGAATCTATCTGGAGATGTCCACAACCCCCTGTTGCTGAGAGTTGTCATCACAAAAAACGAATTCATAGACCTTGATCCCTTTCTCATGTCATGAAACCCTGTTGAGACCTTTGCAGCTAAGCAGAAGCATCCAATAATTCTAGATTACAGAAGTGATGCCAGTAGATGAAGCTAGCAATATGCAGCACCTACCAAGCCTTCACAGGTCAAGCACAGAAGTACAAGGTCCCTAGAAATACAGGAATTTTCCGCCCTCATAACAGCCCTTCAGAATTTTGAGGGTGGAAGTGATTTACTGGTTGCTTGACTTCTTCAAGTTTTGCATTTGCAGATGTTGGTGGCTCAGATCAAAAATCCCACCACTGCCGTGGTATCATCAAGCTTTCCGCCAAAGTAGGTAGTATACCCAGCTCCATGTGCTGCTACAGCAAATGGGCTTATACCCTGTGTTCTGAATCCCACCTTTTGAGCAAGCTTCACTAGCTCTTTTGCTACCACCTGCCAGTCCCAATGCAACCAAAACTAGTGACACCATACTTTTAGTGCAGCTCTACTCCCCTCTGTGAGAGAGAGCTCAATGAATCAAAATGAATGCATACAATTGCTAGCCAACAACAAAACTGGACAACTCTTGATTTGATTCCACACAAGTTTTTCTGAAAATGATGGTGAATTTTGAGAGGAAAGCAAGAGCTATAGAAAGTTTGATGTCCATGAACCTGACACTGGCAGTTGGAAAAGCAAATCATGACAGCAAAAACTGGGAGCTGAAATAAGACTATGGTAATTACTACCTCTGGTCCACCTCCAGCCTTTTGAACAGCAGTTACAACTGCAACAATTTGTCCATCAAAGAGATTATCGAAAATTCCATCAGAGCCTAAAACCAAGACATCATTTCTGGTCACTTGAAACTCATAAACCTGCACACAGTGCACACAGATTATTTGTAGGAAATGTCAGAAGGTAGGCATGGAATTTATGGATATGGGAAGGAAAGTTAAGGCAGCACAAAGGAAGACAACAAATGCAGGGCAAATAGCATTTCCATTAGCACTTCTTCTCCCTTATAAAGTCAAGCAACTGCATGCAGGCACCCACTTTTCTAGCAACCTCATTCAACATGGCATTCTGACTTTAGGTTGCTTTCTGACAAACAGCATTTCTTACCTCTGCAAGGGCTGGGTCATCCCCATCAGTGCCAATCTGATATGGAAAATTGAACCCTCGAACCATAGGTTTTGACCTTGCAACAATTGCCGAATCTCTTACAACAACAAAGCCACTATCTCCAATGTTGGCTACTCGAAGAGTCTGTGCCACAAGAGTGCCTCATTAGTACATGTGTCCATGCACTTTCATTGTCAGGAATCATGGAAACCATCCTGTGTGCACACCATCCTGTGTGCAGAACCCTTGACATCTTCTAAGGTTTCATTTCCACCCAGAGAATCTTCTTAACTAGTAAATTATGGTACTAGACTAGGGTTCCATCATCAACATACACTATACTAATCAGATTATGCTTGATGTGCCCATAGATCCAAAAACCAGTTTGAATGGAGAAGAGGAGACTTTGGGTTGAGGACCATTATGGGAGGCTCAATCTGTCATTGGGCCTTACCTTCATACAAATGGCTTTAACAGGCTTTATGGATAGAAAACTATTCGCAAGCAGGAATTCACATGCCAGCAAAACTAGGGCTTAAGTTCAGCCCCAGACTTGCTGATGTGGTGAACAAAAGCTCAGGCCAAGGTCCTTGATGCTTTAGAAAAGAGTTTCCTGTGGACCTACAACCCAATGTATAAAAAGATGAACACTCTGCTCTTTCCCTCTAAACCTCTGTAACATCCTAATCACTGAATTTTCCTGTGTGCCACTTTCACCACCAAAAAAGATAACAACCTGATCATAAACAGATGCTATTACAGCAGCTGCTGTGCCTGTAGCCTTGGTTTGTCCAGCAGCCTTCACAAGAACTGACTTTGGATCAAAGTTATCTTCCCCTTTCCGTGCAAATTCTGCACAGTTCCACATGAGTTCCCGTGCATAGTGCCCTGCATTCACTCCTGCCATCCTTGCCATCACCACCCACAGCAGGTAAGAATTGAACCATTGACACTTCCTCCTTGCTGCTCTAACCCTCTGCCCTCCTCCCAAAGACTGGACATATCAGTGGATAATAATGTGGATAGATCTTATTATTAATTGTGCAGACTGTGCACAGGTTCTGATGCTGGCAAGCATAAGTATGCTGCTTGTTTACCCAATATTCTGGAGCTCTGTCAAACAACTGGCAGGGCCCTACACTATGACTGCTCCTCAACAGGGTTCAAAGTAAAAGCAAAGAGCTTAGATGCACATTTGACAACCATGAGACCAGAGCATTGAATGAAAAGAGAAAGAAGGAGAAGCTTAACACACTTGGTCAATGATTGCAGCTACCAATGCTAAATTTCCATCACAAGTGCAACTGGGAAAAAAAATAACTCATACCACTCAGAGCCCATCCGCCTACACCATCAGCAACACCCACCCAGTGCATCCCCTCGATGAAGAAAGCATCTTCCCCTCCAGTTTGAGCCTGTGTAATATGCCTCAAGTCAGCAAAACAATATCATGCTGAGGGAATCAGGAAAGGGAATATCATGATGGGGGAATCAGTAGCAACTGCTACTCTTCAATCTTCACTCCAATTGTCTTACAAATGCCCTGTTCTCTAACATTCTAGAAGCCAGATGACCCAACCATCTACCCATACCTTGTCAGGGTGAGGAATCATTGCAGCTGCAGAGTTCAGAGAAACATTGTCTTGGTTTCCTTCTTGCATCCTGCAACTCCAGTCAGTGTGTAAGGTGGGGTTCAATGTCTTAGACTTCCATCAACATGACATCTACACATAAGACTTGTTAAAATCCCAACACCATGGTTACTCTCAAGTAAGGAGCTGACAGATCCTACTTATCTGCATTATGATGGAATGATCACACAATGAGAGAATGCATTACAAGTAGGATGGCCAAAGTCCTAACCCAAGTTCAGAAAAACCTGAGTTGTCACCACCTGTTGGAGAAGATGGAGTTGCCACACCATTGCTATCAGCTGCCTTCTGCATTAGGAGTCCAGACATGTTGTAATCAGGCACAGAGAATCCTAATACCCATAAGTTGGCAATGTCAGAAAATCACACTACAGTAAACTGTGAACAAGTAGGCTTAATACCACATGTCCACCCACTAGCCTTAACTGCAACTGCTATTACAAGGACTGATCATGTGGCTTATGAACTTGCATACAGAAAACAAAGACCCCAACAGAACACTAGTTTCCAAGAAGCACCTTTCATCACCTAGGACTTTCTGTGGGAACAAGAAGTTCCACCTGCAAGACATTCTCCTTGTCATTTACTTCTTCGGCAAGGCGGTCTGCATCAGGGGCAACAGCACATAGAATTGTTGGATCAGTAACAGCTCCATCAATCAGGTGCAATGTCAGGCTCCCCTAATGTAGTCTGATATTCTTTCCTAGATATGCCAAGAATCTCATTGCTTGTTCCTTCCCTGCCCCACCAACTCAATCAGTAAATCTACAGTCTCTGATTGAGCAAAGTTCCTGGTGGCCTTTCCGGCTCTAGAAAACTCCATTGACACTGGAATCCAGCTCCTGTTCTTTCAGGTACATCTGCCAAGTTCTCATTCCCTCAACCTCTTTGTCACTTAATTGCCCCAATAAACTATCATGTTCACCATCTGTGACAAAACCTGAACATGATACTGCCTTTTTGCAAGCTCTGCAGGAAACACCAAACTCAAGCCTACAAACCAACCTGAATGCACATGACCTATTACGGGAAAATCTTCCACCAAGCTCTTGATTTGAAACCAAATAAGCCCATTAGTTATGTATCTGAAGGGTACCACAAGCATTGAAAGGAATAAGTGTACATCATCCACAACAGTCTTTGGTGCTAAAATGGCTTTGCACAAAGGTACCATTGGAGTTAAAGAGCAGCAATTTCGTGGATGGCAGGGAGGCATCTTGTAATGCACATTGCAATGGAAAGAGGGAAAGACGTTGATGGCTCTCCTGCAACAGCCTTGAAAAATAAGGTGCCTCTTTCGGCCACTGCAGATTAGGTAGCCTCCTTTCAATTGCCAATTGTAGAATAGAGCCCATAGCTCCCACCGCAGCAACTGAGCATTGACGCTGCCATTGAAGTAATCCCCGGCTTCCCAACACAGCTACTCTCCCCCCCATGGCTGCCATTGTTGACCTACAGCCCAATACGTTGCTCATGATATCACTCTCTCCACCAAAGTGCTTATGCTTCTTCTTTGTCTCAGCTGTTGTGGGATGGCTGAATCAAAGGACCTGTCCACAGAAAAATTCAGATATTGCCCCCATTTTAATACAAACCCTCTCCTTTACTCTATCCTTTACTCTAATAAGCATATCCACCATCAGTTTATGTAGCATTTCCATCATCAGCTCCAGATGTAGATATGAGGATCTGCCGAAAATTCCAGCCAAACAACTAGAGAGAAATTTATGTCAAGAGTTTCTGTAGCATTTCCAGAATCAACAGGAAGACCTTGATCATGCTGTCGGCAAGAGTTTTACAATAGAAAAAACCAACAGTATCCTCATTCCAGCGGCAAGAAGCTTGTGAGGGTAGTAGCTTCATTTTCATTTTAGCTTGCCCCCCTTTGCAAGCAAGCATCTAAGCATAAGGCATAGAGAAGCCTACATAGAGGAAATGGGTTGGGGGGTTCTTGCACACTGAACAATTCCTTTAAGCATATCACTCCATCACTCTGATAAGCATCTACACCTGCACGTTTGGAAACGAGAGAGTGTTTGCAACAACAATCTCACCTCCAACAACCCGGTAATGATACTAAGAACAAACGGAGCTTGAAACCCTAAACCTAGGGAGGAACACCTTTTTTTTTTTTCCCCCCAGAATTTGCTCCAGTAGTGTCCTTTCACACAAAACCCTTGGCACACCGAGAAACTGGCACAGCACAAAAGGAAAACACATTGTTTCTGACCATTTGAAATGCGTGCAAAACAACCACACCGCAACAATCCAACTATCGAGTTAGGAATAGATCATGAAATTTTACACCAAAACTACCGCCTACTATTTATTTGCAGTTAAGTCGGCGTTGGTCACGTGATCATGCAAACAGTGCAAAAAAATAAAAATGATACACAAATTGCATGGGAGAATAAATGGAGCCCGAAACAGAAGCGAGACGAGACAAAATAAACAGGAAAAAAAAGACCGGAGGCGGGGGGGGGGGGGGGGGGGGGGGGGGGGGGGAGATGGGGTTGGGAGTGCCTGGAGGAGAAGCAGCAGCGGCAGCAGCAACAAGAAATGAGAAAAAAGCAGTCGTAATTTTTTTTCTTTTAAAAGAGGGCTTCATAGAAGGAGAAGCTGTCCGGGTCTAGTACCACGATGAAGACGGAAGCTGGCATTGATGTGCGATGGCGAGAAGATCGTTGCCAAACTCTTCGTCTTCTTCGTGCTCGTCTTGTGTCGCCGCCTGCTCTCTTCCTTCCTTCCTTCCACTTCCTTCCACAACGAGCGCTATAGGTAGGTAGGTAGGAGATGGGGGTAACTGGTAGGTAGCAGATGAGGGTTAACGGGCAGGTAGGAGATGGGGTGACTGGTAGGTAGGAGATGAGGTTAAGTGTGCAAAAATTCATGGGTGATGTAAAAAAAATCACATTTAAAAAAAAATAAAATCTTGGTATGATGTTTTGTTAAGACATTAATAGTCTTAACAAAACATCATACCAAGATTTTATTTTTTTAAATGTGATTTTTTTACTTGCACACATTAATGCAAGTGAAACAACATTGATCAAATGAATTATTTCAAAATGTTCCACCATCTCCAATGCATGATGTGATTTTAGCGTTGTATGTGAAGTTCATGACAAATTAACACACCATGCAATTAGACACACATCAAAGGTGCATGAAAAATTCATTTGCATAAGAATTGAGAAGACGTGCAAAAGTCCTCACGGATGTAAACACACCCAAATATTATATTATTAACACAAGGAATGAGTTTCCATGTTTTTTTGGGGGGGATATTTTGGCATGTAAATGTTTGATATGAAATTATGATTTGGTGAAAACAATTTCATAGTTATTGTACTTAAAGATAATATGTTCTAGGTGATTTGGAACTCTAGTACTAATAAAAGAATTCAAACAACTAATGGGAACTTGATTGTTAAAAGAAAAAAAATGAAATTATAATGTTAACAATTTTTTTATTGAATTTATCATGGATTTTATCCCATTTTTTTATAATGGATTTAAAAAATTGATGAACGAAAAATAAAGGAAGTTCAAATGAAACAAAATGTTTATTGAAAAAACATGGGTCCAAGTCACAACAGTACGAGGCTCAAAAGTTTGATGTTGTCACCTTTGTACAATATGTTCCAACTAGCCTTTTATGCATGTTGACATTTTGTCAAATACTTGAAAATGAAAATTTTCTAAGGTGCAAACACAATAAAAAAGAGGCACATGGTGTGTGCACAAAGCTTAAAATTATAATTTTATATTTTTGAAACATCACAAAAGGAGCACAATAAATTGAATTGTTAAATTTTTCCTTTTAAAGTTCAATTACTTATAAAGTTTCATTGTTCAAAACTTGATGCAAATTGATCATGTTTCAAGAGTCTTTTTGCATGTTCAAAACAACTAGCGGACAATGTTTTTTTCAAATGTCCTTTTGCCTTATCAAATGTGCATTATTATTTCTCAAAGTTGAAGAGGATCTTAACATTGATGATTATATATACATTTTTAAAAACACTTAAAATTGGTAAAATTCATTCAAAATCATATTTGAACATATTTGTTCCAAATGTGTTATTGACTTTGAAAATTATGATTAAAAAAATGTGTCTTTAACAAAAGTTATTCATTTTTATGTTATTAAAAACATGAATACATTATATATAAATGTTATAAATCAAAATAAAATTTAAAAAAATTATATTCAACACACATATGTAAATTGGGTATGGTAATTGTGGAAATAGAAATTTGATCGATATAAAAATGCCATGTGTCAAGTGCAATGCTCGGAAAGCATTAACCTTTGTGCCCTTCACTCTTTTCATTATGTTTGCACCCTTTAAGGTTTTCAATTGCCAGAAGTGATAAAATAAATTAGTAGAAATCATATATCCTTGTAGTAGGTTTCCAATGTGTAGCCAAAAATAGGGGAATGTAACAAAATAATAAGGTTTTAGTTTTGGTTAAATCTTCATAAGGTTCATGAGTTTTTCTTCTACGTCTTCCTTTAGACAATTGCCAATTTGGTTCCAATGAAAATTGTTAAATTCCTAATGAACATTGGTTCCAACAAGCCTCCATATTATAAGAATTTAAAAAATTGGATTTCTCTTTCTTAACAATTGCTCAATTTGGATAACTTTTTTTGTGCATGATCACCAACCCACCTACTTCACAAATTTGGACAAAAAACCTTGATCTTGTCAATTCAATGATTATTCACCTAATTTTCATCCACATTTACATTCAATTGGGCACATAATGTTTTACTTTGGATTGTCATGTTTTGATGTAAGAACATGACGTTCCATTATCATGGGAATGCGATCTTATGTGTTCCCAATTGGGAATAGGAACATATGTTCCCTAATCATGGGAACACATATCACAATGCGGGAACATGACATTTTCTTATGAGAATGTGATGTTCCCAATTCACAACCCTATTTGTCACATAGGTGCCATTGTTAATTGCCACATATGTGTCACATAACATAGGCACCATTTGTCTATCACATCAATACCATGTCATTTGCTACATGGGCACCACATGACAATGCACCACATCGTCACCATGTAGGCACCATGTCAATGCATTGTAGTCAACACATCATCACTTTGTTGGTTAAGAGCATCATACTTGGGGGGTTCATGTCACAAAAAAAAAGCTCAGTGTTGTGCTCCTAAGAATTGTAGGCATTGGTACCTACTAGCATTTCCATCTAGTGTAACCCAACATCACATGAACTGAATACACCCACTAATAGTATCCCAACCCCTGCTGTTGTTGCTTCTTGTATGTTACAAATCTCTATGGAGTGCATTTCTTGTATAGATGTATGATCCAATGACTGGTCAAATGAGCTCAATATTTGGACTACAGTAGCTACCGTATAACATACCTCTGGGAAGATCAATCATTACATTGGGTCAAGGAATCTCCTCTACCCATGTACCCATTTCAAGCATACACATGGTTCCATAAAACATTTAGAGAATCTGTAGATGTCAGGTTCCAAAGAGAAAGCAAAATATGTCACCTTTGAATGGCTCCCGAGGCATTTCTTCAGGATAGTTTGTTTGCTTGTATTTGATGTGCAAGTTACTGAAGACATCTCACACCATTGAGTTACTAAAACTGTGCTTGATTGTACAGGGCTTGAGATCCAGCAGCAGAGATGGCTTGCAGGAGTCCAAATCTACCCACAGGAACTGCTGTATAACCCATTGAATGACGTCCAATTGTGAGGGAACCAGGGCCTTTATCAAAAAGCACACGACCAATTTCCAGCACAATAGGACTGAGCCTACATGGTGGAAGCTGGTAACTAGCAGCAAAATACCCCTGCACATATCCATCCCCACTGGCAGGACTTCAAACCTAGGAAGTATGAGAGCATCCCAGTCAGAGAAACTGTAAGAAAACGTAAGAGAACCCAATTTCAGAAATTCAAAGAGGACAAGTTTGATGATGAATGCAAAAGTGTAAGTCCTATCTTTTGATGTCACAAGGGTTGACAGAGTTTCCAAGTGCACACATACCGAGTTGTCAGAGGAAGGATTGGCACAACAAGGGTCCCTTATGTGGTCATCTACACATGGAGATTCCTCTTGTGTATCTATGTTCCAAGGGAAGGCCACCCCATTTGTTTCATCTTTCTTCACCTGTCCAGAGAATGAAGTTGTTAAAATACCTCTGAATTGCACACCTCAACTGCCAACCATGCTATTTGCTTATCTGAAAAGAATCTCATTTTCTTGTGTGTGTGCCACCCATGATTCTCAATCACATTGGTGAAACATGAGACTCATTCAACTTTTAAGATGAACAAGTCAAAATAAGGGATGCCCAACTGAAGACATGTACCTTCTTTGAAATGGATTCATTTTGATTCAAATCCCCACCTCTACATCCCTTCTTCCATTTGGCAACTTTGCGGCGAAATCCTACACACACCACACACAAGCACCCTTGTCTATGGTGCAAAGTCCTGTGAACACCACCCCATACACACCCACCCAAAAAAACCACTGCCTTTGCAATGAATGTCCCATTACAGAGGCCTAGGTCATTGAGCTAACTCCAAGACTCATTGGGAAATAATCAGTTGTGAAAATCTAGCTCATACAAATCTTCTACCTTAATGCAATTAGATGCAACAAGATGTTCTAGGATCTGTATGGAGTTGTCAGATAGTAACCCACCCGATGGGCTTGACGGGTGTCTTGTCGTGTGGTGAATTGCAGTCCTTCCCATGGCAGCAATAATTAGGAAGCCTCTTTCCCCCTGACATTCCAGCCTTCTTCCTTTGAAACAGCGCCCCTGTGAAAAGAGTACACAAATTGGTTGTCAAGGAATTTTGCGAAAGTGTTTCCCACTTTCTGAGAGAATAGGAAACAGCAGATACTCCTGTCACAAACACAAATGTGAAGTACCTTTGGACAACTGTATCTTGTCGTGTTTATTGTTTATATTGGCCATCTCAGCTAGATCATCTCGTCTACAATGAGCTTGCGATGTCTCTGGCTTCTGATCATCTGCCAAACCCAAGACATCAACTGCACTCTTGACAATATGATGCTGCTTTGCTTTGTCCACAGCCTCTGCACTCAATGTTTGTTCCCTTGCTTTACTCTCTGCCATGACTTGCTCTACAGGAGCTGCACAGAATCCCACAACACCCAACCACACACACAACCCCATGTACATCATAACCCATTTCCCTGTTATTCTAAATTGCTTATGTGTGATTTTGTACATAACTCCTCTTCACGTTTGATCTGGAACCTGCCTTAGACTTTACATCCTCATCCAAATACATGACTGCTACATTGTTATATGAGAATAAGTAGCAGTTTACCTTTGCAGAACAACAAATTTCATGTCAAGTATGAATAGATTCTGAAGACGAAATAGGAATTGAATTGGAAGTAATACCACTGCGTTTGATCTTCGCCTTTTGTGAGCTTCTAGGATTGTAATGAATAATCTTTGTCTTCTTAATCCTGC
>Ga0209208_10011923_pt1 | contig 11088 bp, 5 predicted proteins | sample S1TSphfallax_3_FD_187694 | JGI IMG/M metagenome (GOLD analysis project Ga0209208, IMG submission 187694) | Host-associated microbial communities from peat moss isolated from Minnesota, USA - S1T2_Fd - Sphagnum fallax MG (SPAdes) (version 2) | ecosystem: Host-associated > Plants > Peat moss >... | reverse complement strand
GCGGATTAACCTAGCACCACCATAGGTGATGTAATGAACATATCAATTCATCTCTAGGTCACCCACATGTTTAATGAATAACATACTAAATCCATGACAACAATCATGTTCAAATTGTCATGATGACCAACCACCTTTTGTTGTGGTCAATAAGGTTAAACTTCCATGTTCAACGACCTTATCAAGATTTTTGAGTTTTCCCCTATGACATGCATTTTTTGACGGAGGCCAAGGATGATTTGGGATTATAATTCATCTAATGTGGAGGAGCCTAATGAAATGAAATTGATTTAACAATTATAGGAGGTGAAATGCATAAAACAAAACGGCTACTACATGATCACATTAGATGTTTTGCCTTTAGTTTGAAGGAATTAAGTCAAATAAAAGGACAAGTGGTCTCGATCATATCGGAAAATGGTAATCCAATTTTTAGGCAACATTATAAGTTTAGTGAGGTGGAAAGAACCTTGGTCCAAGCTTAAACAATAGAGTTGATAGTTGCTAGATGCTAGTTTGGTAGAATTATTTAAGTGTGAACATGTTTTTAATAATAGTGCTACTAACCAATAAAGAAATTTGACAATTAGATGAAATATTGTTGCATGTGAAAATTATTATCTAATGAACAAAGGAACACACTTTGAAAAATATGCCATGCCATTATTGGAAGATATTTTTGACACCTTTGGGCAAGCCAACCAAAGTTTTTAACACCTTAAACTTGTGGTTTGGTTGCCATTGAAGGAAAGTGACAAGGTCAAGATAACATTTTGGGGGATAAATTATGATGGGAAGGATTGTTTGTTATACCAATGGAAATTTTTGCCCTTCGGTTTGAAAAATACCCTTGCAAAATTCTAAAAGATCATGGGTTGGGTGTTAATAGGTTTTGGTTTTGCCAAATGTTAAATAAGTGATATCATGTAGTCATCAATTTGGCACTATGGGATCATATGAAACACCTATAAAAGGTGTTTAGGAAGCTTAAGGAACATAACTTCAAGCTTCTTTTAAGAAAATATCGATTTTTCCACACTTAGGTGCAATATTGAAGCATATGGTGGGTTGGTGGTTTGAAAGGTCAAGGTTGAAGCCATTTCATAAGTTCCCTAACCATTGGATGTTAATCAATTGTGAATAGTTTTGGGCATGTGTCATTATTTTCATCAATTTATAAAAAAAAAAAAAAAACATCACCAAACCTTTGATTCAATTAACGAGAATCAACCAAAAATACATTTGGGGTGAAACACATGAGTAAAGATTGTAGGAATTGAAGGATTTGTTCACTTTTATGCCCATTTAATTTGCAACAATCCATTTGGGGGCAACCTTTTTAATTATATATAGATTGAAACACCCCAAGGCCTAGGGTTAAAAGCACCACATTCACCCAACTCAAAAATGATGGCTCAAAGTTTGTGACTTGGCTTATGCTAATCAATCCTACAACAAAACAAAGGAAAAATATAGTTCATACGAGGGAATTGTTTAAGTTATTTCATCATTATAATGTTATATTTACAATAGTTTGTTCACATTAGTTACAAATCACCATCCACTCAAGTTTTTGTTCAAATTAAATTGTTTCACAAGAAAGTTCGCTAGGTGGGTCATTATCTTGTAGGAATATGATTTTGACATATTTCATCGAACTAGTAGGGTTAGTCAAAACATCAATGGATTAAATTGAAATCCAAGTTTCAGTGAGGAGGATACCATTAGGGCTCAAAGGTAGTACTAGGATGGCATGCCTTTACATGATTATGTACCTTTTTGGGGTGTTTTAGGGATGGACCTCATATTAACATGGGTAATAGGGGTTCTCGGGATGTGGACATTGAATTAAAAGGCAATAACCTTAGACATACATGAAAATGTTATTGCATATTTACAAGTAGGTGAAGTTTTGGTTGACTTGACACCTAAAGAATGTGATCAAGTTACACATAAGGCTAAACGATTCAAATGAGATTGCAATGTGAAGGCCTTGTGTAATATGCTCATGAGCAATTGGGCCATTTTAGGGTTTGATGGACCTACAATTTGGTTTAAGTATAGTAATGGTGGTGGGGGATGCAATTATAGGTTCAAATTTTGTTTCTTGGTGTGTGATGTTTGACCAAATGCGGGTGTCATTCAACACACTTGCACTTCATCTATAACCTTTCCCTATCATGGAGTTTGGATTTTGTTGACCCATTGAATTTGATAATGCAACATAACCAGTATGTTTTGGTTATGATCAAACAATTTTTGAAATGATTAAAGTTGGTGCCATCCCGAATTGTAGTAGTGAAGGTGTTACCTATGTTTTTCTAGATAATGTTTCATTAAATTTGGGGCTTTAATCAAAGTACTAACAACCAAAATACAAAATTATATTATGAATTCCAAGAGTTATGAATGAACACAATAATTGATCATTGCACAACTTCATGATATCATGTTGAAGTAGATGGGTTAGTTGAATGGATGGTGTAGACGGTGAAATGAGGTTTGTAAAAGTATGGGTTCCAAAAGGGCCATATTAGAGATTGGGATTTGTCAATACTATTGATAGTTATGGGGTTATACGTTTAGTTAACAAGTTTTTCTTACATTTTTTTCACCATATTTTCTATTACTTAATCATGAGTTTGAGTTACCAACTTCAAATTTAACAAGATGCCATTGTAATAATGAAGTTAAATGATCCAAATGTGTGGTTTTAGGCATGTGAACAATGACCAACCTTGTTTTGAAGTGTAATGCCAATGGCTATGGAGAATCTAGTAATTGTTTAGCATCAGGAAACATTACATGATGCCATTATTTGTGGAGGTGGTTATCAACCTTGAGGTTGTAAACAACACAAACTACATTGGATCATTAGAAGAAATTTGAAAATCAACAATTGAATTTGCGACTCATTTATAATTGTAATGGACACATGCGATTAAAAATAACCTAGTTGTTTTGGACAAGTGCCAAAAAACAATTAGTTGCAAAAGACATGGCGTGGCCATGAAGTTGAAAGTGTAGTCGCAAACCTTATGACTAAGGCAAAAAATTTCATCCATTACCATGGATGATGCTTAGTATGATGTGGAACCCCAATTTGTGATTGCATTTGCAACTACATTTGGGATAATCGCATGCTATCAAATGTGCCATTGATGGGTGGTTAGGATTTAACCACATGGTAACTTAAAGAGCCAATAGCCATAAAACACATGGCAATTTTCCATTTGTTCCAAAAAAAATAAAAATAATATAATATATATATATAAATTAGAATAATTAAAATTTTAAAATTTAATTAATTAAATTATAATCTATCATCGGCTAAACTATAATAGGCAACCTATTTTAGGCTAAGTTAGGGCAAAATAGGCTAGCTAACATAGTCTAAGTAGGTAGGTAGGTTCCCAAGGGTGGCATATGGAATATCTTATGCCCCCATTAGAAGAGGTATTGTTTGGAAAATGGTTTTACTTTTGGTGCACCAATGAGATTGTAAACCTAGGTACCTATTCCTATGGTTACATAAGAAAATTATCCTAATTTTTTCTTTATGATGATTCACAATTGATTATGGATTTGGGGGGATTATAGCTAGGAGATTAGTGATGGGGCTCACATTTGCACCTAGACTATCAATCCTTTCATCTTAAAAAAAATTGAAGTGTCCATACAAGGTGGATTTCATAACAAGTGTTATATGTTGTTATTTGGCTCAAGGGAACCTTAGCCCCAAATAGGGGGACGGTTTAGATATGATGCACCAATTAAATTGTTTTAATGTTATTTTGTGAGGTGTGTGATATGTGTAGGTGCCAATATGATAGCACATGACAAATGCTTGTATTGGTAGTCTAAACCAGAATTGATCAACCTTGTAAACCTTAAAACCATCAACTTGAGAAATTAAAAATCTAAAAAATTAGACTTAACCCTAAAACCAAAATGTTTTTGCTTTAAAAATATGCTTAAAACCTTTAAAACCCAAAATCAAGGTGTCATCCTTTTTATGAAAAGCACTAAACCTAGACCTAATGATTCTTCTTTTAAAAAAAACCCCAACACAACCAACATTAATTTTTTTCATAGTGGTTTGAAAAATAGTGAGGTGAACATAGAAACCCTTTTGCTATCATTCGACCAAATTAATTACAATGGGATAGTGGGTGAGCAGAAGACATGGAACCATACCCTTAGTAGTTCATATGGAATATGGTGTGTTCACCCTTTCATGGAGCATGTATTTAAGCCCAATAGGTTCTACAAGTGAACGACACACATGGAAATTAAAGAGATGGGATGACTATGAACTCAAAAACTTCTCGGGAAGTTATATGCCAACTTGTTACCTCCCCTATGAAATATTGGATTATGGTCTAGTGAACTTCCTTGGGAAGTTGGCCATTAGGCAATGTATGCAAATAGATAAATACTAAATAATATTGTAAAATTTTTTTAAAAAAATATTATATATTTTTTATATATACATATAGTAATACAAAACCTCATTATCCAACTTCCTGGTGTCCATCCCCTCTCCAACTTTAACAATCAACTCCATATCATTTCATTGTTGAACTTTTCAATGGCTTTTTACATAAATTGAGTATTCCTAGGAAGATGAGAATTGAGAAAATGAACAAGCAAAATCAAGATTCAAACTTAATCTCTAGATCTAAAGGATTAGTCCTATACAAGTCAGGCCTAGTCACATGTCCTTCACTGAAAACTAATTTCATAAATTGTCAAGAGAAATTTCAAAATTAAATTATTTCTTGGCCATATTTCTCTACCATAGGCTCGATCAAGTAATCACAAAACAAAAGGATTTCTAAATGTTTCTACTAGCAAACCTGCACTTGTTGCCAAATCTAGCTAGATCTTGTAGTCTAGCAACATCCCAACAAAAAAAAAATTAAATTTAAAAATTAAAAATTAAAAATTAAATTGTTACTTCTCAAAATTACAAATACCCTTTTAGAAGAGTAATTCCACCATTTAGTGGAAAGAAATTTGAAAAAAAATAGCCACAAATAGTTATACAAGAATGTCTGGCAAAAATAAAATCTACAGTTTGGACAGCTGTTGCCAATTAAGGCTACAGATTGGGGATAGTCACCAATGATGCTACAAGAGGAAACTCATAAAAAATACACTGGAATAAATATTGGGTAAGAGTAGGGTATACCCTTGGCCCAATGGTTCTCAAAATCAAAGAACCAGTTGATACCCTTGACCAGAGAGTTCTAAAAAATCACAGAAACAATTTTTGACCCTTAACCCAGGTTCTTTTAACATACCCAGAACCAGCCGGTTCTTTGATTCTGATTTTCTTTTTGTGGAAGTACCCAGGATGAGTGGTTCTTCATTTGATTATGATCTTTTGAAATACCAAGAACCAGCGGTTCTTTGAAAATCAAAGAACCGCACAACACTATACCAACTAACTAACTAACTAACTAACTAACTTAACTAACTAACTAACTAACTAACTAACTAATTAGCTTAACTAACTAACTAACTAACTAACTAACGGTGTGCCTTTTTACTATCTTTACAGTGCAAATCCTTAAAGGGTATGGCAGTGTATTAGGATTTGCTGTGTTAAGACTGTAATTAATTAATCCAGAACCCCCCCTCAAACCCCACCTCCCCCAGTGTAAAGGCATGCTTGTGGAATCGGGCAGCCTTAAAATTTGGCTTGAAACAAGGCAAGACATTTGGGTAAGGTCCCACTTGTGTGGACCTTTTGCAAATGTGGGACCTTAAAAAGGCCCCAAAGGTGTGGGACCTTAAAAAGGCCCCAAAGGTGTGGGACCTTAAAAGGCCCTAAGGGTGTGGGACCTTAAAAAGGCCCTAAGGGTGTGGGACCTTAAAAAGGCCCTAAGGGTGTGGGACCTTAAAAAGGCCCTAAGGGTGTGGGACCTCCCCCCCACCCCACCATAAGAATATTTGCCCCTACACAGCTGACTTCTCTTATATAGGACCATCATGAGTTGCCTTTTGCACGCTGAACAAATGTCTTGTAGTGAGCTCAGTCCTTGGGAGAGAGAGACAGAGAGCCAGAGAGAGGAGAGTGGTGGTTTCATACAGACACAAAAAAAATATCTCTGGTTTCTAGCACAAAGAAACTCCCAGGTGTACTAACAGCTAGCAGGAACATCTCATTGACCTCTTTTGCTTCAGTGAGCTTGTACCATGGTGAGAATAATGACCAGCTTTTGTGGCTGGCTTGCTGGCTTGCTTGCTTGCTTACTCCCTCCCAAATTTTAGATGAAGTTGGCATGAATTTTTCAGGCACCCAATTGGTTATTTGCTTGAATTGCAACAGAATTCTGATCTTTTTCTTATTTCCATCTTCACCATGCCAGCTGCATGCTTTTTAAAAAAAAAAAAACTTCAAGTATAGAATTACAATTGATGACTTGCACTGATAGCTTTCAGGTTTCCAATTGTGACATTTAGCCACAGAAAGTTTTAGTGGGTGGGTCAGAGTGCATTTGTTTTCATGAATGATCTCATCTTGTTTCTTGCTTTGTCTTCATCTATGGGCTGAATATTTTCACAATACTTCTTTTGTTTGTGAAAGAAGATTGAGAAGAGAGAGAGAGAGAGAGAGAGAGAGAGAGAGAGAGAGGGAGAGAGTAGTTGAATGATGAAAGATGCACAGGGGCACCCACCCTTCAATTGTTCTTTGCTTGAATTGCAAAAGAATTTTTGCAATGTTCAGATTCTGATTTCCTTAAACTCCTCATCACCATGGCCACACAGCATGATTTTTACTTCAAGAATATAATGTACAATTCATAACTTGCTGGTAGCTTTCAGGTTTCCAATTGTGACAAGCCACAGATTTGGTGGTGATGAGACTCCAGAGTGCATTTGTTTTCATGAGGTCTTGTTTCTTGCTTTGTCTTTGATGGGCTGATTTTCACAACACTTTTTGTTTGTGAAAGAAGATTGAGAGAGAGAGAGGGAGAGAGAATAGAAGAAAGATTGTGAGAGAGTAGAAAAAAAATTGTGTGAGAGAGAGAGAGAGTTGGTACCCAATTGCTGAAAGATTTTTTGTTGTTGTTTGTCAATGTGGAGCAGTTGGGAAGCTTACAGACAGTTGCTGGCAAGAGGAACAATGGCCACTTATCTGCTCTTCACTCCCAGACACTTCCTCATGCTCAGCAGCAGCTGGTGGGAGATGGATCCTTGGACATTCATGGTCAACCATCTAACAAGGCCACTTCAGGACGTTGGAAAGCGGCTTATGTCCTAATGGGTGGGTAACTCCTGAGAACCCCAGAAAATCCTCATGTTCTAAAAGTTCGCTTATGATGACAATTGGTCAGTCCATTCCCCCACACTTCATGTACAGGAAGCTGATCAGATTGATGAAGTGGGAAAGAAGAAAATTCTTCAGAAGAAGTACTTATATATCTTCTGCTGAAAATGCTGACACTTCTTCTACTGTTGTTGTTGTTGTTGTTGCAGCTACTGAGCTGTTGGAAAGAACTGCGTACTATGGCATTGCTTTGAATCTTGTGACCTATTTGGTGACTGTACTACACCAGGGTACTGGAGAATCCATCTCCATTGTGTATAACTGGTCAGGTACTGCTTGGATTCTGCCTTTGCTTGGAGGATTCCTTGCAGATGCTTACTGGGGTCGCTATTGGACTATAACTGTATCTGCTGTGATTTACCTTATGGTGAGTGAGCCAAAAAACCCCATTTTTTATGTACAAAGAAAAGTTCACGAATGTCCTTCCTCACAGTATTCTGTACCTATTACTGATGTTTGGCACAAAATAATTTGCAAAAGGTCTAGCTGAAAAAAGAGAATTATTGAAATTGTTGAAAATTGAAAACCATTCAGTTACTATCACAAATGCACAACACAAGATTTATTTGGCATACTTATTCCTCAACTGTTGAACTTCTGGAAAATTAAATTTGAAACTGCCAAACTTCATTATATTTTATTTTATTTGGCAAACAAGTGCCAAACATCAGTCATATTGTACCGTATTCTAGATTATGTTGAGATCTCTTGTAAAGAATCTATCTATGAAGGAAGGTAGTTTGTTTGTTATATTGAGATCTCCCAAACCACAGTACCTCTTGCTGCATTCTTGTTATGGGTGAAAAGCCTTTATTGAGTAGGGGTGCATGGAGATGGGTCAGTTGGTGTTTAGATTTATGTTGCAAGAGTTATTGAATATTGAACAATTTTGTCAAAAAAACTTCAATGACATCAAACTAAATATCATGGGGAAATTTGGGCACACTCTTGATATTGTTGGAAAGCCGTTGTTCTTGATGAGTGAGATTTTGTTGGAGGTAAATCTGTAAATTTCAGACCTAAGGTGAGGGGGAGAGATATTGAATCCTCTAGTAATTTTTGTCACTGCAAAATTTAATTTTCAAGTTTTAGAAAATTTCTTGAATCCGCAATTGAACTCTATCATCAAGATTATGTTCTCAGTTGGGCCAAAGGCACACAGGCCACACTAGTGGCTATGGTGTTTGATAGAAAATGATTTTGCAATGAAGATTTTGGAATGGAATTGTCTTTCCTGATGGTGGGGTTGGTTCCTTCCTTCCTTTCTTTTCCTGTCTGCCTGCAGGGGATGCTGCTGCTGACATTATCCGTGACTCTACATTCATTAAGACCTCCTCCATGCCCGGCACTGGTGAATTGTGAACCGGCATCAACAACCCAAGTCAGCATCTTTTACTTTGCTCTGTATGTGATTGCTGTGGGAGTTGGAGGAATGAAACCGTGTCTTTCAGCATTAGGAGGGGATCAGTTCAACGAGGATGATGACGACGAGAGACCCATGAAACGCTCTTTCTTCAACTACTGGTGGCTTTCCATCGCTGGCGGCGGCTTAGTCTCCCTCACCATGCTAGTCTACGTCGAGGATCACGTCGGGTTTGGGTGGGGGTATGGGATTCCGACCGTCGGGCTTGGAATCGCCATTCTCATCTTTTTCTCTGGCACTCCTCGTTACCGCCACAAGCGTCCTTCTGGCAGCCCCCTCACACAAGTGGCGCAAGTCCTCGTTGCTGCTGTCCGCAACTACAATGTCGTTGTACCGTCTGGTGGCGCAAGTGAGCAGCTTTACGACGTTTATGAGAAGGGGAAACGGAACCTTGCCCACACCAATACTCTTCGGTAAGCTGAGCTGCTGTTTCGTCCATTGTTGATTTATCAAAACTTCGACATTCGCTATATTACTGTTCCAATTATAACGGCTAGTAAGGGTCCCTTTCCATTGGCTCTCTGCTGCGGTACCACAGTTACACATCACAGTAGCCTAATGGAAAAGCCATTGACATAGTGCCTTGTTTCTTGCTGGAGGTTCAGTAGCTTTCCATTGGAGAGCTGCAAGTGCGTTGAAAATAAGTAATTACTCACATGTTAGGACCTCTGAGAACACATGCTCTCCTGAAAAAAGGGACAGATGCATGGTGAGTCACAGTATGACTCATACCTCTCATAGCTCCCACAATTGGTCAATGCTTGATAGGGAGAGTTGTGAGATGACTGTGAGCACAGCAAGTTGAAAAAACTTAATGGAAAGCTGCTGTGAACACAACAGCCTAATGGAAAGATGCCCTAAGTTCCGGATGCTCATGCTCTGACTCATGGAGTTCATACATGTAACGGTTTTAAATGATGTGTTATAGGTTCCTCGATAAAGCAGCTACTCCCACACAATCAACGTCAGAAGTTGCAGCAGAAGTAGATGATGATGCTGATGCTAAGAAGCAGCTGCCTGAAAATCATGCAGACCCAGAAGCTGCAGTTGCCGATTTCTCTCGGCAGCCTGCGATCAAAACAACTAGTGTAAATCCATGGCGCCTTTGCAGCATGACCCAAGTGGAGGAAGTCAAGCTTCTGGTGCGTGTACTGCCCGTGTGGTTCGCTACCCTAATGTTCCTCGTCGTGGTTGCTCAACTAAGTACGCTCTTTCTCCGGCAAGGGATCAGTATGGACTTGTCCATGGGTCCGCACTTCAAAATCCCGCCTGCGTCACTCGAGCTTTTCGGCACCTTTACAGTACTAGCAGCCATTCCGTTGTATGACAAATGTTTGGTTCCCTTGGTTCGTGGCTTCACGGGCAACGAACGCGGGTTCACAATGCTACAAAGAATGGGTGTGGGACTATTCCTCTCCATCTTGGTCATGGTCGCTGCCGCTCTGGTGGAGACTAAGCGACTCAAGGCAGTTGACGACAACGGCTTACAAGATCTCCCTGGAGTCACGGTGCCCATAACCGTCTTCTGGCTCGCTCCACAGTACAGCCTTCTGGGTCTGGCTCAGGTCAGTGTTGTTGTTTCCCTTTTTTCTCCTTCTTTCTTTCTTTCTTTCTTTCTTTACAACTGCCTCTACATGTTCCAACTTGCCATGGGTGATTGCCACTTTTGCTTACAAACAAAATCTCCTTACAAATTTATATATATGAAACACTGCCCTCAGGTTTTCGCTTACATCGGTCAGTTGGAGTTTTTCTACGACCAAGCTCCTGACAACATGCAGAGCTTGGGCACTGCTCTGTTCGAAACCAATACGGGCGTTGCTCAATTCCTCACCACCGCACTAGTACGCGCAGTTGTCAGCGCAAGCAGCCGCAACGGCCATCAGGGTTGGATCGTTGACAACATCAACCGTTGCCGCATTGATAGATTCTACTGGCTTCTTGCGGCCATGAGCGCTGCCAATCTCTTGCTCTTCATTGTCGTCGCCAAATGGTACACTTACAAAACCGCCAACAAACAAGTCTTTGCTGAATCATTAGCTGCTGCTGCTTGAAATTTTTACCCCCTTAATTTTACAAAAAATTTACTTTGAAATTATTAAACTCTTCTAACTTAATTCCTTCGCGCTTCAGTTCCTAAAATCAGTTTTTGCAAAGTTTTGTTTTTCTCAACGCCAAGTGGTTGGCGTTTTTTTTTTTCAGACTCAATTCAAATTTTCAAAAAGTTTTGTTTTCTGAACTGAACCCAACCAAAGGGAGTTGGTGTATTTTTTCAGATTCAAATCAATTTTCAAAAGTTTTTTTTTTTTTTTTTTTTTTTTTTTTT
>Ga0209208_10011922_pt1 | contig 11088 bp, 8 predicted proteins | sample S1TSphfallax_3_FD_187694 | JGI IMG/M metagenome (GOLD analysis project Ga0209208, IMG submission 187694) | Host-associated microbial communities from peat moss isolated from Minnesota, USA - S1T2_Fd - Sphagnum fallax MG (SPAdes) (version 2) | ecosystem: Host-associated > Plants > Peat moss >... | reverse complement strand
TTGAACATAACAACCAATTGACGACAACGAATTAGTTTGCAAATGACCTAACTTTTGTAAATTTTGTGAAATAATAAATTAAAAAAATTTAAACTAAAAAAATTTCTTTTTGAAAAACATATTTGATAATGAGGTCATGAGAACTTCCTTTGATAACCGGCGGTTATTAAATTTGTGAGAACCGGAACCATGAGAACCAGCTCGATCTGGTTCCCAGGTTCCCATCACGCAGGTGTGGAGTCATTCCAACGTGATCCGGTTCCCAGGTTCCCAATTACCCAAGTACAGAGTCAATCGAACGCGATCCTGTTCCCAGGTTCCCAATTACCCAAGAACAGAGTCAATCGAACGCGATCCGGTTCCCAGGTTCCCATTACGCACGTATAGAACTTAATCGAACGCGATCCGGTTCCCAGGTTCCAATTACGCACGTCTCGAACTCAATCGAACGCGATCCGGTTCCCAGGATCCCATCAAGCACGTATAGAACTCAATCGAACGCGATCCGGTTCCCAGGTTCCCATTACGCACGTCTCGAACTCAATCGAACACGATCCGGTTCGCAGGTTCCCATCACGCACGTCTCGAACTCAATCGAACGCGATCCGGTTCCCATGTTCCCATTACGGACGTCTCGAACTCATTCGAACGTGATCCGGTTCCCATGTTCCCATTACGCACGTCTCGAACTCAATCGGACGCGATCCGGTTCCCAGGTTCCCATTACGCACGTCTCGAACTCAATCGAACGCGATCCGGCTCCCAGGTTCCCATTACGCACGTCTCGAACTCAATCGAACGCGATCCGGTTCCCATGTTCCCATTACGCACTAGCGTACTTCGCGCCGCTGCAGCGGAAGAGCGCGAGCGACTCGTCGGATTTACTCGCTTGCGGTGGCGCAATGTCGACGCTGAATGCGAGGATTTGGATCCCGGGAGCCGCGAGCAAGATCGGCGGACATGGTTCTCATGCAAGGGAAGCTGGGACTTTAGCTGTGAGTAGAGGTCTCGGATTTCTGAAAGCAGCGGGAAGTCAGTGTTCTGGGATTGCAGCGGAGGGCCGGGGTATAGTAGGATCCAGTCTGCAATGGAAGATCGGTGTGGGAAGAGGAGGATGGGACAGTGGAAGGAGACGGGTAGTCATGTTGGGTATGGTGGAGAACAAGAAGCGAATGGGGATTTCCACTGTTGTATTGGAGGAAGGGCAGGAACGGTTATGGCATACGTTGCCGTCGGGTTTGCGCTTGGAGGTGCTGTTGCAAAGGGCTTCCGAGGTTGCAGAAGAAGAAGAAGAAGAAGAAGAAGAAGTTGTTCATAAGAGGAAACCGGCGTTGGTAATGGTGCATGGATCTTACCATGCAGCTTGGTGTTGGGCCGTGTTCTGGATGGACTATTTTGCTGCGAGAGGTTATGATTGTTGGGCCGTCAGTTTGCTGGGGCAAGGTGGCAGTGATGTTCCTCCGCAACAGGAAGTGGCAGGTAGCATTCAATCTCATGCACGCGACATCGCAGATTTCGTTCATCACCATTGCCGTAACGACGACCCTCCTCCGATTCTTATAGGTCACTCTTTTGGCGGCCTTATAGTGCAGTTCTATCTTTCCCAACTCTCCACGATGCACGGAGACGACGAGGAGCCTCAAAACCCTAGTGAGAAACCCTATCCAAGGATTGCAGGAGCGATTCTGGCATGTTCGGTACCTCCAACAGGAAATATGGATGTCGTGAAGCGGTACCTAAGGTCGAAGCCAATAGCCTCGATCAAGGTGACATTAAGCTTAGCGGCAAAGCTCTTTGCCAGTTCTCTGTCCTTGTGCAGGGAAACCTTTTTCTCGCCAAGCATGGATGATGCACAAGTGATCAAGTATCAGAAATTGATGAAGGAAAGCTCTCACATCCCTTTATTCAATCTGCGGGAATTGAATGCGACATTGCCCATACCTCCTCCTCCGCCATCTGCATTGTGTCCTCCTGTGCTGGTTGTGGGTGCTGAGAATGATTTCGTACTCGATTGGCAAGCAGCAGAGGAGACTGCAGCCTTCTATGGAACTACACCACAGTGTGTCACTGGTGTTGCACATGATATGATGCTTGATATCTGCTGGAAAGATGCAGCACAAGTTCTCTTGCAGTGGCTTGAAGAACAGCAGCATTGCTAATCCTCTTGTGCAATCCACACACACACACACATTCATGTAAGTATGGAATTTTGCACCATTCTGAATTGCCATTCTGCCACTGTCAAAAATCCTACTGTCATACATATTTATTGTATGATAGTGACACTCATGACTGAGTCTCCGCCACTGCCACTGCTTGTGGAAATGTCCTGCTTCCAGGAATGTGGGACAAACTCTGTGCAATTTTGCCATTCTGCCACTTTCAAATCCTGCTCTCCTATTTGCAATGAATGATAGTGACATTCTTGACTGAGTCTTCCCTGCCTAGGATTTTGCAAGGATCTAGGGTTTTTGGGATCTAGGGAGAAGCTCTAGTATCCTAGATCTAAGCTCTAAGATCTAGGATTTTTTTGGGAACCCTAGATTCCCAAAAACCCTATAGCTTCTCCTAGGCAGGGAAGACTCAGTCATGAATGTCCATTTGGTTTTTGGGGATGTGAGCAAAGCTTTCCACCTGTATCTTCTGTTGTCCTGGCTCCTTATGTTTTCTTGTTGAGATTGCCTTTTGTGAGAATAGAACATGTAATTCTTCCATCAATCCAAAGAAACATTCCAGGCCTTACACAAAGCTCAATCTGTGGAAGAGACATGCTTTTGGTACAATGTATTTGAAGGGTTGTTGCTGGAAGCTCCTTGTACCATGCAAGTCTGTAAGATCTTTTTAGATTTTTGCAGAAACCATGCACAAATGAGATCTTTGATGTAGACAGCAAGGACTCCATCAAAGAGTTGCAAGGCTTCTTGCATTATTGAATACAATTCTGAGCTTCTGATGTACTTTGAGTGAACCCATCTTCTGATCAATTTAAAATTCTGAGTTTCTGATGTACTGAGTGATATCATCTTCTGAACAAATTATGTACTAAAGAAGATGACAGGTTTTTTCAAAATAGACATAGTCCTTAGGGCTGCAGAATGTGAACCCATCAGGGCTGTATTCTGCACCATATAAAGCATCTGGGAGAGCGTAAGGTGCACTAGGGTGAAATAATAGGTTCCTCCGCAGTGTAAGAGATTTTGAAGGCTGATTCTGCTATAAACCAACATCAAGCAGAACACCATCAAAGCAGAATCTGGACTTCCCTGAAAACAGCAAGAATTCTTGAATCTTAGAAGTCCACAATAGGTGGTTGGATTTTCTCAAATTTCCTTTTCAAGAAATGTGTACCTCTAATCTTGGCTTTCAGTTTTATTGTAATGAAGAAAAGACAACCCATTGTTTCTATGCCTTCTGTGATGGAAGAAATGGCAAAAATGTATCCATCTTTAGTTTCATGTTGGATGGATTGGCAGCAAACTTAAATTCTGCTCTATTTTAGAACTGAGGCTTTATCTACAATTTGACAGAAATGCTTTTCCAAAAAATGGGAGGTCAAGCTAACCTGTTTCAGAAGAATGTGATTACACTTGGTTATGGAGAATGTTGCCATCCCATATCTACAATTTGACATAAAAGCTTTTCCAAAAAACAGGATGTCAAGCTAACCTGTTTCAGAAGAATACAATTGGACACAGCTTTGGAGAATGTTGCCATCCCATATTGCAGTTCTGGTGGAGCAGATATTATGTTGTCATGCATGAGGAATGAAGACACAAACAACAAACAACAGGTTGCAGGGATGTATCGTATGTCAGTTACTTGGTAAGCAAAAGTGGACCACTGAAAACAGAGAACCTTTACAAGCACCCAGATTGTGGTGTACATGAGTATAGAAGTCAGCAGGGTGTCGGGAAACCACAAATCCACCTTCTTTGCTTCCCAACTTTACAAACAGAACAAAATTGTGTACTCTAAGTCTGTGGATCTAGACTTGTTATCAGAAGCTTTGCCGTAATCTCGAGGTCAAACTTCCTTAGAACATCCAATGATCTTCCTACACATGCAAATGCCTTAACACTGCCAACATCTACAACATCTCTTGAAAAGACTTAGGCGAGAATCTAACTGCAGCAGTTAAATCTTTTCTTTTTCCACCACTACTTTCAAATAGCTGACAAAACTCCAATGTAGATTGACTGCCATTGACAACATCAGCTGCCCATGCCCCTACATGTCTAGGAATAGTTAGGTGGAAAAGTAACCGCAAGAACCAATCATTTTCCTGACACTAACTTGAATAACCGATTAAAACGCATGTATAGATTCACTGCTATTGACGAAGGTCAGCTGTGGTGGTCAGCCCCTACAGCATCCTGCACTGACTTGAAGCCATCGCGCTCTAAACAAGCTGCCAATTCTGCCTGTTATACCCACCACCACATTTGCACACAGAGAGTTTCATGAATAATCATCATGGTTCACTGAAAATCAAAAAACAAAAAGACCTGTGACCACCTAAGTGTGGATAGAAGACACTGTTGATGTTTCCCTAAGAAAAGGCACACCTTGATCCGTGGTAGCATTGATGGGCCTTCATAAGCAAATGCAGTGTAGAGCTGCACCAAAGTAGCACCTGCCCGGATCTTCAAGTATGCATCTTCCCCACTGTACAAGTCAAATAGGAAGACAGTCAAATCCTTGACCCAACTGTGAGGTGCAGCAATTGCATGCAGACGACTGCTTGTCAAACATGAACTTTGTTCAGAATTTACTTCATATTTGCATACTACCGAAGCCCAGTGAACATAATGTACTTCCTCTGAGGTCTATTGATCTCTGTTCAACAGATCCTCTATGCTTTACAGGTGTCAAATTGTGTCACCACAAGCTACAAGACTAGTATTGAGTGCTGTCTCAAGCCTTTCCAACCAGACAACTTCAAAATCATCATTCATCAATTCTGCCATGCCCCACCTGCACAAAAGGTGGGAAACTCCCACTACACTACTAGCAGCCCATTTGAATGTATCTCAGATTCTGAAATTTTCTGCAAATCAAGTAGACTTGTAGCGAAGTACAGAACATACCTGGCAATACCTCCACAACCAATGAGAGGGATTTTTCCCTGTCCAAAGCAAGAAATGCAAATGAGATTGCAGAGAAATCTCCACAAAAAGGCATTTCAAAGGTAACCATTGTGTTGGTCACCATCAAACCAAAGCAAACACAACAAGAATGAGTGTGGTCATAACCTTATGACACTCACAAAAGTATCAGACCTTTCACCTTCATCATGAATAACTGTGACTGCCTGCTACTACTTCCCACTGACTTCATCAGCTCCTGACAATGAATGTAAATAAGTCTACAATAATCAGCTCAAAAATTTAGGGCATAAATGATTATTAAAAAAACCCATGTCCTTAGTTTCTGTCAGGTTGCTGCAAGCACTGGGAAGACTCAGTCATGATGTTAGCTAGCACAAAGAGGTAAGAAACAACACTTTGAAACTCTTGTGATGAGCACAGTAAAGTAACACCAGCTGGATTGACATTAGGGCAATATCCAATGGCAGAGCAGATTTGTAGGAAAGGGCACCCTTCTAGGTGATCTCAATTTCCCACTCAAAAAGCATCACTCTTTCCTTGATAGTAGGGACCTATCTCATCACATGGGGGACCACAAAGTACACATTGAGGGAAGTCATTTCTTCCTTGCATTATCTGACTTTCTTTGCCATTACAATTCATGAGCAGACAAAAACAACAGGACAGCCTTACCCTAGTAAGTTGGTACATATCCCTCAGAACATCTGTCGACATTTTGAAGAGGGGTTTTCCACTAAGCCCCCCAGTCTCATCTGCATGCACCAACCCCAGCACAGCATCTGGCCTTGATGTCGTTGTGTTAGATATTACCTGCACCACCAATGTGGATTACATTACAAGTGGCTGCAACAGAACCAATGGATTGCATGACATGACTACCCTTGCAGATGCTTATATCAGTCTGGAAAATTTTCAAGAGTAGAGCATGTTGGCACCAATACACACCATCATTTATCCACCTGACCTCTTTTGCACAAAAATATTTCATTACACAACATCTTTCTGAAACTCAGCTACCCAGCATTATGGAAGTCTTATGTGCTCAGTAAATATTGGTTCTTAGTTCTTACCAACCCATCCAGCCGTAGTGTCATAGCCACCTGCACAATTATAAAATAAAGACCAATATCAGATATCCAAAGATCTAGAATATATGTCTTGTCTAATTACCAAACTAATAATTCCAAAGGACCTCTCTGCTGCAATGAAGTGAGACATAAGAACCCACCTACTGTGCAGCACAAACACAGGTCACATTGAAGCAAACAAGGAAATCCATCTTGACCAGAGAACACCAAAGGAACAACAAGCCTACCGCAGCAATGTCAGAAAGGTCCTGCTTGGATAAATCTGGTGCTATCTTAACCAACAGTGGAGGTGGCCCTGCTTCTCCCCACTGCATTTCATCACGAGCTGCCAAAACCTTCAAACAAACTTCCCCAAGAGGCATTAGAGACCATTGCCACATCAACCCAACCAGGTGCTGCAAAAACTGAGAGGTAGTAGTTTGTAACTTGGCTTTCTAGACTCCAAACATCTTACTGAAAGACCTGCACTTTTACCTTCTTTATGAGGTCCTGGAGCTGTTTCCTCCCTTGCAGTTTTCTTAATCCTGGAGTGTTGGGGGACGAAACATTTATCACCTGCATCCTTGCCCAAAGTACAAACACATTCCATTAGCCAAATTTATGATGCATGACCAGGATTCTTTCTTCAGCCAGCATCTCCACCAGAAGTACCTACCAAATAATAACTCTCATAAGTGTCAAGAAATCTCTGAACTCATAATTGTAGGTAACCAAAACCAGGTGAATACTTATCCTTAAGTCAAAGGAAAAACTCCAGGAAAGGACTTAAGAACGGGGCAGAAGAAATACACAAAATGGAAGAACTAGTTCAAAACGAACTATAAGACTAGCAGTATGAATGACAGTGAAAGTCTCTCCCTTATTCAGGGACCATCAACAGTAACATGTGTGATAGCAGCATTTCTATCAATAGCTTACCCACTGACTTCATCAGCTCCCTACAGTGGGTATAGGTCAATGTAACCTCTAACCTGTGTACTGAGTTTCTGTCAGAAGTCCAGAAGCAACTCAAAAACTCAGCCACAATACTGGCAAGCACCCAATACCAAAGAAGAGAAAAACAGAGGAAGAAACAAAAAGCAAAAGAAGAGGCACATGAGGAAGAAAGAACAGAATATAGCAGACAAAAGGGAGAAGACAAATGAAACTGAAATTATACACAGATGTATATCTCACAGAAACCAGTGACATGCAAACCATGAAGAACCTTGATGACTTGAAATTGAGTGAGTTCCTTGCTTTGGAGGACATGTTGACCAACTGTATAACTCCCTCTAGGACTGAATGGAAAAGGAGCTACTAGAAATAGCAAACTCCACAAAAAACAAGATGGACATGTCTGGATGCAGAATTCAGCTCTTTCTTTCAAGGACTTCATAGGTGCTCTCTGTGTCCTGGACAGTATGCACTGTGCACCCAGAGACCTATCCTTAAACAAACCTTTGCAACCCATTTCTAATTTCTGTGTTTTTTGCATTCCATTCATCTAGATGGATGTCCATGGCATATCTTACTTTACTGTAAGACTAGTGTTCACGATCTCAGCTGCACATGTGATAATTGGCAAAGGAAAAGCAATGATGTAAAAACACTAGTAAACTGGTGAAATTGCAGCCCACCAAGTAGTCAGCATACTGTGAGAGAGTGTGGACGCCTTGCACATAGTCTGCAGCAGCATCTTCACTAGTTTTATTTTTGCCCAAATTCACTCCCAGTATTCCAGGTCCTGCCTTTCCTCCCAGTCTGCTCTCTGAATCATGGGGTGGTGGTTCCCTTGTTGACTCCGCAAGTCTTCGCTTGCCATGCTGTGCCCCTAAACGCTTTGCTACAGCCACAATGCCTTCACTGTTGAACCCATAGCGGTTTATTATAGCCCTGGATGGAACCAAATTCTGTGACTTAAGTACTATCCAAGATCTTACTAACTTGTCACCATCAAACGAAAAACCTTTCTAGAAAACACAATCTACAATAGGTATGGAAAAGAAGAAAACAGCGACAGATATCAATAAATGCTATTCAGGAGAATAATGAGAGACATACATGCTTACCCCTCTTCCTGCAAGCGGAATACGCGAGGTCTTGGATTTCCTTCTTGGGGCACTGGGGTAACGGACCCCACCTCCACAAAACCAAAACCTAACCCTAACAACCCTTCTACAGCCTCTGCATTTTTGTCAAAACCTGCAGCTAGTCCCACAGGATTTGCAAATGAACGTCCCCAAACCTCCAGTTCCAGGACATCTGGATCTGGTCGTGTCTCCCGAGGCACTAGTCCATGTGCTGCTGCCCAGATTGCTAGCCTATGAGCATCTTCAGGCTCAAACAGCCTAAATACAGGATTCACCAGATTTGCTGCCTGGAATGCCCATTTACTGCACAGCCAAGAAAGCAAAGATGAGGAGATAAAGGAGAAAATATATAAAAACTGCAATGCTATCTTATTCTACTGGGGAAATTTACAATGACACTGGAATTGTGATCCAAACCTGATAGTAGCCTCATCAGATGTCCCAACATAGGCCCCACCTCCTATGATTGATCCCAGAATGGTTCCTGTCAACAGTCGCCTCTGTCATGCAAATGCATACCGAACTTAACATCAGTATATTCTTCTGCATGTAGAAACCTCTGAATGACTATGTCCAACATGGTGGACTGGACATGGAAAGAAGATGTGGTGTCTAAGCTAGTTAGTTGGCCTGCATGTTGCTTGTTTACATTGGTCATTTGTTGCAACTGCAGTATCTCTCTGTTAGTAAGGTCTCTCTTGGGTGTGGAATATCAGCAGGCTAACCACCGTGGCCAAGATGGGAAATCCTTGAAAAGAGAGATTCTGGTGCATGCAAACAATTATCTGCAGCTTGCATCATTGAGAAATTGTAGCAATGTCCACACTCATCACCCAGAGAACAACAGGGCATTAGGTGAGTGATTTTTCTAACAAACGAAAACGAGAGGAAGGAAGCACCGCAAATGCATACTTGTGGACCTGAAACGAAACCCTAAAATCTAAACCCTAAAACCCCAATCCTGACTTCGAAGAGAGTGGCGTACACAAGACGTTACAAAGAATCTGCAGCTTGCAAAACTCAACTTCGTGTACTGCAGAAGATTAACTTCATGCTGCGGTGGTGAACATGCTGCTCAGCGCCCTAACCTAAACATTATGAGCATCGAGGCCTACAATGCTTCTAAGCTCTGCAAATGAGAATTTTTCGAAAGGAAAAACAGCGGCGAAATGCTGCACAGGGTTGAGAGGCCCCCAGAAAAAATGGAATAAACGGTCAAGCACAGCAGGGAGATGAGTGAGTAGTACCCAAGTGAGGCGCGATTTTGGGGGAGCAATTGGCCTGTAGGGATCCGCGGAAGGGGTATGGATGGCAGACGAACTGCAACGATACGCTCCTCCTCTAGCTGAAACTTGCAGCATCTGCGAGAGACGCTGCCACCTGCCTCCCACACACCCAACCCCCATGCCTTTCTTCTTCCTCCGCTTCCTCCTCCTCGCTGCCCCTACTCTCAGACCCTTCTGTGCTCCATGCAGCCCACTGCTAGTTACTCCCTCTCTTCTGTTGGTGCCTAGGAAAGTACTGCGGCCATGGGGTTGAGCCAAAGCGGAAGAGCAGCCCAGAGTGCAAAGCGACGACGCAGGAGAGCGCGCTCTCGCGCTCGGTAGGCGATGGCGTCGCTGGAGCACAGCCAGCCTGGTCCTTCGTTACGGCATCGAAGTCCCGATATCAGGTCTTGATATCTCATATAGGTCCTAATATGAGATCTTGATACCTCATCGAGATCCTGATCGGACAATCTAAACACGGTGGACGCTGCTGGACACTTCGTTCGAGGTATCAATATGAGATCTTGATACCTCATCGAGGCCTTGATACTTCATCTAGGTCCTAAATTGAGGTATTGATAGCTCAGCGAGACCTCGATCGGACGATCCAAACTTAGTGGATGCGGCGAACTGTTCCGTTTGAGGTATCAATATTAGGTCCTGATTCCTCATCGAGGTCCAAAGATCAGGTCTTGATACCTCATCTAGGCCCTAACATGAGGTCGTTGTTGATAGTTCAGCCAGATCCTGATCGGACGATCCAAACTCGGTGGACGCCGCGAACTGTTCGTTCGAGGTATCAATATCAGGTCTTGATATGTCATCAAGGTCTCAATATCAGGTCTTGATATGTCATCAAGGTCTCAATATCAGGTCTTCAATATGCGTCATTGAGATCTCAATATCTGGTCTTCATAACATCATCGAGGTCCTGATCGGACGAGGCATACATAACTGGCGGAGGACGCTTTGGACACTTCGATCGAGGCCTCATTTCAGGTCTTGATACGTCATCGAGGCTCTGATCGGAGGAGCCATGATGACCGGTGGACCGCGGCGGGCGGAGAGGCTTCGGTCGAGGTCCCGTATCACGTCTTGATATGTCATCGAGATCCTGATCGGACGACCCAAACTGGTGGACGAGGCGGACTCTTGTCGGCCCCAGTTTTACGGTTCCGAGTAAAAAAAATTCACTATAGGTTACTACAAATTACTTCCAGTAAAACTAAAGTTACTGAAGTATGACAGTTATGCTTTTAAATATATGAGAACCCAATTCCCTTAGAAATGTTTATCTTTAAAATGGAAAATATACTATTATGTTGGTGTAAAAGAATAAATAATATTTTTTAAACATTAAAAATAAATTAGAGGTTTAAATGGTGGTATTATCATTGTCTTAAATAATTAAGGTTTTCATATTTAACATTTTTTTTAATGATTTCTTTTTTTACAAACATTAATGTTATTTTAAATTCATTCATTCAGTCATAAGTAAGAGGAAACACTCATTTGGATTGTTTTAAATTGCAATTTTTTTTTTTTTTTTTTT
>Ga0209208_10011921_pt1 | contig 11089 bp, 6 predicted proteins | sample S1TSphfallax_3_FD_187694 | JGI IMG/M metagenome (GOLD analysis project Ga0209208, IMG submission 187694) | Host-associated microbial communities from peat moss isolated from Minnesota, USA - S1T2_Fd - Sphagnum fallax MG (SPAdes) (version 2) | ecosystem: Host-associated > Plants > Peat moss >... | reverse complement strand
GCAATGTGCAAGTGCTTGTTGTTTGAAAGTCACAAGAGTGAGCATTAAGGAAGGACTCATCAAGTTCTTCCTAGTCAAAAGTTCAATTTTGGTGTGCACTTAAGTTTAAGGCATCACAGTTTGTGTTCATCATTGGGTATGCACTCAAGTTTATGGCTTTGCAATGTGTGTTCATTGTTGGGTATGCATCTAGTTTAAGGCAATCAAAATGTGCATTCAAGCATTGGGCAATCTTTTTAAGTTGAATGATTTGAGGGTCTACTTTTAATTCCTAGAGCTTGGGTTCACAAGTTACAAGTTGTTTCAAATTGACAATCATGTTGTCACAACAAGCTCCAACTAAAAGTTTTTTAATTTCCATGCCCTAAACCTTGAATTTCGTTTTGGTTCTATTGAAAGTTTTGTTAAATATATTTAAGGTTTTGATTCTAGTCTTTTTGCTACTACAATGTTGTAATTATTTTTTCTTATTTGTTGGAATCTACATTCAAGTCATACATATTTCCATCATCCATGGCCTTCTTACACATGCCAAAAAAATTCAAATTCATGTTTTTTTCCTTTCTTTTCTTGGTTTGTAAAGGTGCGGTTGGTCCATCTTCTTCACAAATCACCACTTATTATTGTTTTGTTTAATGATAGCCCATTCATTGTCATTTGTGATTCAATTGTTGAAAATCCAACTAAACAAAACCCTAAGAAGAGGAAAATGTATAAAGGAATTAAAAAAATTTAAGATGGTTCAACAACTTGCATGCCATGTGTTGAAAGTTTCATTAATGACAAAAGGTTTGTGCACCAAGTTCAATGTAAGATTTGCACCTATGTGGAAGTAAAAAAGAAACTCCAAACTTTAAAGTTGAATAGTTTGTTCAAACATGTTGGCCAGCAAAAATGCAAGGCATCAATGCCCAAAGTTGATGCAAGTTCTTATTACTACAACAAGGATTTGGTGTGTTAAGAATGAGTGTACATACATTGATCATGATTGGCCCTCTATCTTCAACAAGCTTCTAGCTTATGTGCCCATATAATAGGAACCAATGTGCTCATCCACCTTCTTCCTCGTGGATGCCCCATGACTAACTTTAAAAACATGTCAAAGCCTTTGTTACAACTAGTGCATATCCATTCACTTATATGTGATCCAAACATAGAAGAGGATCTTCATCCTTCTTTATGTAAAAACAATTGGTGTTTCTAACACATTAAATATCATTTGATGTTAAAGTGTTTACTTGAATGTGGTGGTACAAGTTTGGATGAACTAGGTGGGAAATTGGTGAGTATGTGGTTCGAAAGGAGCAATGTTTTCCAAAGTAATCAAACATGTGTGATGCTACGATTCAAAGAAAAGGTTGATTCTTTTTTGAAAAATGTTCATTGCTTCAATTAGAAAACCAATTTAGTGGTGATCAATTTATTAGAGTTAGATTTAGTGTGTTGACTATTTAAAGATGTTTTGAAAAGTTTGTATTCTTTTTGTTCATAACCTTTAAAAAATTACAAAGTTTCAAAATTTTATTAGTTTTCTGAAAACCAAACCAACAAGTTTTTTTTAAATGTTAAAACAAGGTGGATTTCATGTCTTTTTTTGGTGAAACAAATATATGTAGAATTCCACCCCCTTATTGTCAAAATGCATTATGAAACATGTTCAAGTCTTGAAAAAAGTTATTTATGTAAGTCCATAAGTGGGTGGGGACCTTATACATACTTGAATTGAAAAGTCCATCATTGATTGAATATTGATGGCTTTCATGACAAACTTATAATATCATGAAATTTCAATAAAATCTGTGTGAAAAGCATAAAATTATTTCCATGCAAAATATGTGAGCTTTATAAAGTGTAAAAATGACACTATATATATATATAAATTATGTGTCTATTTTATTTGTGATGTTTTGATGTGAAGTACATACAATTTACATTTTAACTAAATTTGTGCAATTATCATGATGTAAATTTGGAAAAAACTATGTAATTTTTTTGTATAAAACATACACATTCATGTATGTCATTTAAAAATAACATTTCATCCATTTAAGTATCATTCATATGAATTATAACACAGAATTCAAGCAATTTTTGTACAAACCTATAAAAAAAAATTGTACAAACCTATGAAGTCTTGTAAGTTTGTGATGTTGTTGTAATTCTTTCAAAGTTGAAGGACCAATTCATAATGTTTAAATAAATTGAGTCCCTTTCTACTTTTTTCATGTTTCATTTGGGAATTATGTAATAATATTTGTCAAACTCCAAAAAAATGGGCATTGGGACATCCAAAAAAGTCCATTGTAGTGTGCTTTTACTCTAACAAATTGAAGATTTGCAACCTATCACCAAAGTTACCTTCAACCATATTATTAGCAAGGTGAAAGAGGAATGTGAAAGGCCAACTCATAGCTTTGTTTAGAGTTTGAATGTTGTTTTCTAGAACATCATGTTACAATTGCCTTAAGTGTTTATTCACAATTCTAGTTTAGGAATCTAATAAAAGCAAAGGATAGTTTTTGCACTTACTTAAATGTGTTGATGCAAAAAATTTGTGCCCATTGTAAGGTGGGTGGTTGTTGTGTGGAAAATTTGTGTTTAATACCTTATTGTTAGCACAAACTCTTGATTTGCAAACATCATTTTCAAGATGACCATGATTCATGAGTCTAAACTAGTTTCATAAAAGGAAAATGACTTGAACCTAATCCTTTGACTTTGGTGCAAAGTTTTTGTATTTGCTATCCTCAACCATAAGCTTTTGGAATATATTAAACTGGTGAAGATTGCCAGTATCCTAGTCCTTGAATCTATTCGAGATGAGTGGACTATTAACATTGTCAATTTCATGAATAGAAAGTTGTGAGATACTAGGTTGAACATGCATCTGGATTTACACACTAGATTTTATAGTTAACATTTTTTTACATTGTAATTTTTTTCATTTGAGCAAGCCATTGCCAAATGGCAAGGCAAACTCCATTATTGTGTGAATGTGTAACTAAGTCTTGATAGCAAGTTCATTGAAGTTGGAGGGTTTTTGGACTACAAATCTTGGTGGCAAATCATAGATAAGGATGTGCCACAATTTTGATGTGGCTTTTGTAAATATATAAACTACACAAGCTGGATATTTTGCTTGAGTTTTTGTTTGCGTCAAGTTTTTGAATTTCTATTTGCTTTAATTCTTGTTGGTTATTTTCGATTTTAGATTTGGTATGCATGGAGGACGGTTTGATTTGCAAGGAGATTTGTAAATTGTAATTAATATTTTTGTCTATTTCAAAATAATAGGCAGAGGAGGCAGATGTGAGGTGATGCAATGAATAATAGTTGATATGAGCATTGAGGAAGCCAAAGCAACAACAAAACAAAACACAAAAAGAGGTTTTTTCTTACCCCTTCTTTTGAAGGTTCTACTTTTGTTCTAATCTCAAAGGTATGGGCTTGTTTTGTAACTAGTTTTGGGTGCAGGTAGGCCTTGAGCATCCTTTGGGGGGTTGGGGTTCAAATCCCTTTTGAGGCTCTTGGGCTTTAAATTAGGTTTGAAAATGTGATTGCAAACGGTTGACAGTGAAAGCCGCCAATTCGAAGATGTTCTTTTAGGAAGTAAATTCAAACCTTTTGCCATTTTACCATCTGATTAGTATTCATATCATTGTCTCATGGATGTTGATTCATTTTGAGTTGAGGTCATTTCTAAAATTCTGTGTGATTGGCTAATAATTCAGTGGCTATATTCCATCCATCATTTGAGTTATCCGCCTCTTAAGACATTTTGCCAAATGTAATGAATCAAGATCATGTTGTTGATCTCATCCTTCATGAATTTGTATGTGAAAACTAGTTCTGAGATCTTACACTTTTGCAAATGAATTTGTTCTTTGAAACGAAAGGAACTTTGTTGTGTGCTTGTAAATAAACTGTCACTTATTGGAGCTGAAACCTTTACCAGTTTCTGCTACTGCTTATCTGGGAAGAGTAGATATCCCCAAATATTTTCAACTCCTCGCACCAATGGCGACTGGCATTGGTTTTTACAAAGGTCTTGTGACTTTTAAGTCTTTCAAAATTCAATATTGTATTGTAGCTTTTACAACTTAATCACCTCCTTCTGCCCTTTTCGGACTATTTCCTCTACATAGCATTAAGAGGAGCTTTGAGAGTAAAAGCCACTCCAACAACCATGTGGGAGTTTTTGTTTGCTTTGGTTGCTCTATGTAGCCAAATCTACTACCTTTGCTATCACCCCGTAGCCAAATAGACTACCAAGCCAACCACTACGTGGCTAAATACACACTACCATGGCATCCACCTTGTCACCAACATGTTTAATCATCACAACTTCTAATATGTTGTAGCCAGTCTGTGGACACTTGCAAGTGATAACTTGCCATCATGACCACTCTGGTGAGAAAATAACTGCCCAATAGGCTCCACAGCACACAAAAAATTTAGCCAGTGAGGCTAAATAATTGAAGTCTGATCTGTGTAGCCAAATGAGCAACTATAGCATGTCTACAAGATAAAATGACTTGGCTGACATTGTGTGAAAGCAGACAGATAAAAATCAGTTGGCTCAGAACTCTTAATTGTAATAAGAACATTCAAAAAGCAAACTGGTCATCAATTACATTTAGGGTTTAATCATAACCTGCATTTGCAAGCGAGTACTCAATGCCAAATTTATGATAGTATTTTTGTATCGGTTTTTTTCCTTTGTCTTACACATGATGAAAAGCCAGCAGAATGAGGCCTGGTGTTTTTCATTTGTAGTACATCAATATTATAGTGTCCCTGAGCATAATGAGTGCACAGCTTGTATGCCCAAGCTGGATAAAACCAGGTCATAATGCTCTTCAAAGGAATACCTTATCATTCAAGATTGAATGGCAAGACATGATAATAAACATTCCATTGAGTACTGTCCGGTTTGAAAAAGGGAGTTCAGGAGACATAACTATGCAACCCCATTCATTAACTTCATTTCCCACAATATCTCACAGCTCTAATGATGACAACTGCATATCTGGAAGTTGCAGGCTCCTCCTTCAGCACTTATATGAACCTTTCAGCGGCTTTCAGTGTAACTGTAATCAAAGCAGCCTAATGGAAAGATGTCCTTGTTCTGTATGATCATATCGAATGACCATCTCCAAGATGCCAAGCAGGTAATGAGATTTGCTGACCAGCTAGCGCCTTGAACAAATTGATCATTGAAGGAAATCTGTTACTACAGAGCCAGATGTCATTGAGTAGCATTGAAAGGCATTATTAGAGTTGAATGATCAGCATAGGCTTTGATTAAAAGAGGAGAAAATTGACACCCAACTTGTTATAAAATGGAAGTTCTCAACTAGATACAACATATAAAATAATTGTGTAAAAGATTTTGTAGGTAAACTTTAAAGTTCCCTAAACTGTAAAACTTCTTGTTCTCTGGTTTCTTGAGTCGGTCTATTAAATTGATCAACTGGGAAGAACTTGATCTGAGCTTGATCTCTCATCAATATGCTGGTGAGTTTATACATCTGAAATCTTCCACGCTGCAGCCGGGCGTCATGAAGAATGAACTACTACAACATTTGCCATTTGGGTGATAGCATGTTCAAACTTCAGACCAGCAGCTGGAGTCATGACAATCAATGAATGAGGTCTATAACATTGTAGCTGGCACCTGTAATTGTTGGATCAAAGTCCAACAGGGGGGGAACAAATTAATAGGGGATAATCTGTCTACTGGGAAGTGATCATGAAAGGGTTCAAGGTACTGGGAGGTACAGTGAGACACTGGAATAAACTCAACCACTTTTGTCATAAATATATATTGCAATTTCTTACAAAGCTAATGTGCTTTGTCTACTGCTTTTCTTTGAGCAAAAACCTCAAATCATAAGTCTTATACTCTCAAGGGGATGGGGCAGGAAGGGGTGAAACAATATTTCAGATTGGCATCTCTGCAATAACTGTGAAAATCTAGGAAGGCACAAAGGTGCCACAATATCCCAAACCCATGATAAAGAATGCAACTGATTGGCAAATCATGTAAATGTAGAAGCGGTTTTTCCCTTTGTAGTGGAAGTCATATATTGAACAGAAGAGCAAGAATGCGGATGTCCAAAGCTCCCATATGTTCAACCTGGACACAGAAAACAAGTTTTCAGTTATTATTATTATAGGACTTCAAATAAAGTACCATTTGCTTCCACCAGCTTGTACTCATATACAATTGGCATCCAAACACTTCCAAATCCTGCAAGGGCTTCAATTGTTCAGCAATTTCATTTCACTAAACCATTCTACAATATGAAATCTACCGCTGTTGCTGGAAGGAAACCCTGAATCCTTAACCCTACTTTCTACAACTCCTTGTACTCGACTTGTCTGTTTTCTTATTCAGTAGTTGTTACCATGATTCACAACTGTATTTGTCTGAGAGCTTTTGGGACATGTTTGTGCAGTAAGGGCAGCTTTCCATTGAGAAGCTGCACCCTTAACTTCCAATGCACAGGATTTGCAATTCAGCCTCACAAGACTTGCATTATGGAACCCAAGCTGCAACTTCAGCATGAGAATATAATGCTAATAGAAAGGAACTCTACTCAAGCTGCACATTCAGCTTGGAAATTTCATGCTATTGGAAAGCAACTGGACCTTCCAAAGCTGACTGTCTGTGAAGCTACTCAATGGAAATCTGCCCTAAGAGGCAGGCATGATCCATGGGTACCATGAATGTTGGTAAATAATATGTTGTGCTTGCAAGATATTGATCTCTGAAGTCATTGCCAAGATCTAGCCTATATTGTGATGGATGTGAGAGGGTGCACAGCCGCAGGAAGGGAAGAATAAACACATACCTGTCACCCAGTTTCCAACTCTTGAGGAGCAAGTTGCTGATGTAACGCCGCAATGATCGCTTTCCTGAGTGTTTGGAGGACATCTTGTACTTCAACACATTGCCGAGCTTCTCAGTCACAACCCATTCATTCACACGGCTGCCTAGATCGAATAGGCCACTGAGAGTTGCCCTGGTTCGATGCAGTGACATCACATTCTCAAAGACTACCCAGAACACCAACAAGTGCAAAGACCTGCACCAATCATCCAACTCTGCAAGTCAACCACAGGCTAAATAACATATAGGTGGCTGCTACTGAATCCTAATTCCAACTGAATGCCAAGATAGTACTACCCAAAACAAGCAGTTCATCACACAATGACTCTGCCCTTTATGGCAAGTTCAAAGTTCAAAGTAAAACCTTCCCTTACTGGATCTAGAACTTCTCGTCTAGGTGTATGCACTTCTATGTAACATGCCCATCCATCATATGCACACATAGTACTTCAGATATCACTTACACATTGGGTCAAGTTCCAGCCAAAATTTGGTGCCCAAATCCTACACCAATGCATAGTCTCTTCCCCTATGGTCAGAGCAAAATTAACCAAGAACTAGAAGAATTTAGGAATATGTATGTATTCACAGCACATACTTGGGAGTGGCGACTCCATTCATGAGGGTAATGAGTGATGGGATGTAGATAGCTCCCCATAGAGGCATCTCAACTTCTGGCACCAAAACTGTGAGCGGGATGATGACGCAATAGAAAACAAACGTCACAATGTGCCCCAGTATCTTACGCACAAAGAAGAATGCATAGAGCATGTGTATTTTCTTCCACAGTTTCACTTTCTGCAGTCAGATCCACAAACTTCACCATTTAGATTAGGATTAGAACTTTTGGGGTTGCAGATTATGTCATTTTCTTGACCATATCATGTATCTTGACCAAAGACATTCAATCTTTGGGTCGTAATCATACACTCGTAATAGTGACCAGAATGTCTCTGTTGAACATGATTTTTTTTTATAAATGTTGACCCTGCCACCCAGACCTCCGTGTCATGCAATGGCCTTGCCCTTGTCCATTATGTCAGGTGCATCACATAGTTTGCCCTATTGGGCTCATCTGGCTCCTTACCCAACATTTTGGGCAGGTGCTTGACCATTCCATGGTATATTACCTTAAAGCTTCAACACAAAAACAACTGAAACACCTTGCAGAATTCTGGATAAATCTATAGTTTCAGCTTGTTCTTCCCCCAACTGATGTAAGTCTGTGAGAATTTTCACTTATTCACCATAATGCATAGAACTGGATCACACCTTCACATCTTCACATCTACTTTGATTCTGCATGGACTGATAATCTTTCAATAGATTGAAACCAAATGTTGGTACATGAAACTGTCTAATGGTTTACTAACCTTATTTTTCAAAACCTGGGGAAACACTTTGCGGAATAGGCTTGCTGGGCCACATGACCAGCGATGTTGTTGAAACCGAAAGGCTTTGAAAGTACTTGGCAGTTCATTCTTTACCTGTTTCACATAACACATGATCCATGGAGGATGGACCATTAAAGCATTAGTTGATGACAGTGTACTTTGTTCAAAGTTCCTTGAACAATTTGATCCTCTTGCTCCTCCGATTCTGAAACTTTCAAACCATCATTGGGATTTCATAACTATTGTATATATTAGTTTTTTAGTAAGTTGAAATCATAAACATTATGCTGCCTCTGTTCAACCAATTATCCAAATTTAAATAAAGAAAAAAAAGTCTGACTTGTTGAAATAAGATCTCAAAAACCAAAAAACTTGAAACAATGCAAATGGAGAAAGTAAATTGGAATCCAATTGTTGTCACTATGTTGTCTAATTTTAATATCGAGTTTTGCCATATCCTTTGTTATTAGAATTCAGCTTATGTTTTGGGCACCCTACAAAAGAAATCTGAGCAAAATGGTCGAAGAGATATTACATTCATAATGTACATCTCCATGATCTACACAGTATCTCGTCTGCATTTTGTAAAAGCTCTTATTACCTCAAGGTCATGGAGATATACAAATTTCCAGCCTTGCATACTTGCACGCACAGCCAAGTCCATATCTTCCACAGTGGTTCGGTCATTCCATCCTCCAGCTTCATTCATGGCTTGAATCCGCCACACTCCAGCAGTCCCTGCATAGAAATAGCAAACAGCAATTTGAGATGATAAGGCAAAACCCCTAGAGAAATTGCCTAGTGTAACCTTGTGTCCATAAATATCCCTCCTAGAAAAGAGGAGGGATCTTACATCTACTATTTAGGAGTGAGAGGGACCTTATGCCCATAAGGTGCAATAGTAGCCCTTGGGTAAGGCATAAACCCATAAAAAGGGTGCTTAAGAATTCTCTACTTTAATCTTTTTTGAATGTCACAAAATTTGGCTAAATATTCTTAGAGATGATTGCCAATTGAGCAACATCATAAAAATTGAAAAGAAAACACTGGCTGATCCTAGGATTACAATATTTTACAAACCAAATAGTCCCTTATTACCAGACAGTTGCACAAAAAAACCCCCAATTGATGGATATCATCCATTAGAGCAATAAAATTCTCAAAGAGACAAGAACTACATCAAGAAGCACACCACCCATTGCAAATCTCATTCTTACCATTGAAGCCAAAGAAGCCATATGCTGCCGATCCCACACGTTGTTCAACAGAGAAGTGGTAATTGAGGGAAACCTCTTGCATCTTTGTCATCAGGTTCTCCTCACCATTCACTGTGCTCCAAGTTCCCAACACAGGTAACAAATGTGAACAAATGTTATTGAATAGGTACCATTTTAACCCTAAAGATTCCAGTATAAGTTCCACACATCCCTTCCCCTCCCCACCCCCCAATACAACAACCCTAGACTACTTAGGCCTTGGGTGAACCAGCAGCTACATTAATACCATGGTAAAAATCCCCAAAAAATTTAGGGATGCTTTTGAACATTATTAATATCTGATCCGTAGATCAATAAAGGGAATCCAATGCAAAGTTTTAACATTTCCCAGCTAAATTATAGCCTTCTAAGCAACCTCAATCAAGAAGGTGAAGGTACCATTGTAGGTGCAGGTTCACCCTGACCCTGTGCTGGGCATGGGGCCAGTATACTTAACCCAATCCCAACAAAGCCCACATAAGTAAGGTTACACTTCCCAACTGAACTTATTATGAGCCCTTTGAATTTTCTGTTTAGTGTGTTTAAAGCTATACAATCAGGCTCTGCTTTCAGAGAGGTTACTGAATGCTGTCAAGATATGATATACTTCCAGCAAGTACTTCACTAATATCTTTCATAAGAATAGAGAAATCTCCATTCTCACGATGAAAGAAGAAACAGCAAGGCTAACACTTCCAAGTACTTCACTAACTAACTGAGATGACCCATCATCAACCACATCAATTGAATGTGAGACTCTAATTGATTACCAACTTTTAGTACCCACACAAAAATCTTGGGAGTATATAATGATCACTAGGCAATGCCTTCATGGATGGAAATATATATATATATATGTATATATGTGTGTGGATGAAAAACATACATCCAAGTATGTTAAGAAACTATTTCATTGACCATGCATAATGATGATTCATGAACTGAGCCATGAAATATGTGCAAAAGCTTTTTTGAAGAAAGCAGCTTTGCAGCTGTCTTTCAGGTCAGGCCAAGCCCTGACTTAAATGCAGACGATAATGCAAAGAAATCATAGTCTGACACTGACATGATCTTTTAAGTGTTGAATAATTATGAGGAGCTAGCTGGACTTATCTTAACTAGTGGCAAACTGTAAACACCCAAAAAAAACAAACTAAGAGGAAAAAGAAAGTAAAATTTCTGCAAAAGAAAACAGCATCTCTACATAGGGAGGGCCAGGATGAACCAGCACAGAGACACTTGGACCTTGTCCTTTTTTGTTAGACCTAGAGATCCTCACTTAGTCTTAGTAGGACTGGGTATCTAAAATATGTTTGGAAATTTTGGGGGTTGGGAATCCTCCCATGGTACAAGTGTGGGCCACCCTGAACCAGCACCCCACCAGTGCAGTATCAAGGATGGATGATATGTGAGCAGGAAACAGTTTTCCATTGGGTTCCAGTTCCCTAGCTAACCATAGTGGTTAGCTCAGTTGCTTTATTTACTACCTACCCAACTAGGTGGGTAGGTAGGTAGGTAGGTAGTAGAAACAGCCCCTCCCTACT
>Ga0209208_10011920_pt1 | contig 11089 bp, 4 predicted proteins | sample S1TSphfallax_3_FD_187694 | JGI IMG/M metagenome (GOLD analysis project Ga0209208, IMG submission 187694) | Host-associated microbial communities from peat moss isolated from Minnesota, USA - S1T2_Fd - Sphagnum fallax MG (SPAdes) (version 2) | ecosystem: Host-associated > Plants > Peat moss >... | reverse complement strand
TTTCCTTTCATATTTTTTTAATAGCCTAAATTGGCTAAAATTGGCTTGCCAATGATTGCCACTTTAGCTACATCACAAAATTGACCCACCCAATGAGACATTCGATCTTACTACTCGACCTTGGAAAAATAAAATTGCCACAGATTTAAATCCTTACAATAGCTATTTGCTCATATTCGTTTCCTCACAAATTTTCCACACCAATTTTGTGTCTATAGTTTAGGGAATAAATAAAATTCTTGGCAATAACCTTTATGTATCTATTGCCACACAATAAAACCAAAGTAATACATATAACTCAAAATTTCGACCCCAAATTCATCCCAGGGATGGTCGCCAAATGGTAAATCCTAATATTTTAATATTATTTCAATTGCAATTTTTTTGTTCTTATGCATATTCAGCTCTAGTTATACAAAAATTGTACTAGAAATCCATACAAAATTTAAAATGTTTCAAAAACAACGTTTTTCATAGCCCAAGTATCAATATGAGAAGTAAATTCTTGGCAATAACCTTTATGTATCTATTGTATCTACACAATTATAAATTTGTCACATTTTTCCCACAATTTACTTCTCATATTGATATGAAGGAAAGAAACAAATAGATCTATAAAAATAAAATAAAAATTTAAACGATCCAAGTCCATAGTTCAACAACTTTGTGTATATCTTCAAAATTGTTCTATTTCCATTATTACTATTTTCTTCCCTATCTTTTTTTACTCCCCGTATTGAACATAAAAAAAAACTAGTTAACACAAAAGTCCCCAAAAAATGCAGAGTTTCTTTAATCCTCAACTTCTTGCCTAAAGTACCATTTAAACTCCACCTTAGTAGTCCTAATCTCACCTACCCTATACTTGTTGAACCTGTTTTGTCCAGCATATCTTAGAATAGACATCATAATGCCTATTCCCTATGCTTATTTGGTTTGATTACTATAGTACAAACAAAAGTTATTGCACTAAAGATGGACTTGTTAATGGTGCTAAAAGGATTTTAAAAATTACAACAAAATCAAATTTAACATTTGAAGTTTGGGTTGAGTTTTTGAAGTAAAGAATTGGACAACATACAAGAACAATAAACAAATTCTTTTATGAAAGTATCCCACCATTCAAAATAATTGGACCCTATCATAACATATACAAGTCTAAGTACAATTTGATCATAATTCTAATCATCTATTCATGCATATACAATTCCCAATTCAACTAGCAACAATAAAAACAATACAACCTGTTCAAGGCTTATCAATAGATAATTTAGCATTTGATCTTCATGGCGTATCTAGACATGGTTTAACATACACAACATTATTTAAAATATGCACAAAAGAAAACCTTTATGTTTTTTTAATCCACACCAACAAAAAAAATCAATGTTGATGTAATGGTAAAGAAGAAACAAAAAAACTTGAAATAAATGCCAAATACAAACTATCGTTACCAATCTTGAAAACATTTCAGATTTCTTATTTAATTATTCAATATTTAAAACGCAATCTCTTTACCTACATTACCATGATGTAATTATAGCTAATCCTGATTTACAATAATCACATAGATTATGTTCCAATGAAACACAATAAAAAAAACAGAAGCTAAATGTATTGTGAAATTAATAAATGGCAAGTTTTCAATTTTGTTATATGTTATGGTGGCCATGGGATTATTATGTTTTATGATCAAAATAACACATTAAATGCACATGAAGCACATACAAAAAATGGAATTGAAATTATTACAACAACTTTTAATTTTAACACAAGAAGAACAATTCATATTCTTGCTATTTATAAACCCCTTGCAATACATATTGAAAATTTTCTTCAACTATTAAAATGCATTTATGTAAAAGCTCTAGATCATTGCTTTACAATATTCATAGGTGATTTAAATGTGGACATGTTAGAAAACACTTCATCATAAAAAAAAAACTAAAGGACTATATACAACAACATACGTTTACTTTAACCTTTTTAGAAAGCACAACAATTTACAGTTAGATAATGTATGGAGTAGTTCCATTTCGACAACATGTTAATTAGGATGTATAAAAGTTTATTGGACTAGTCATAAACCAATATATTTCATGTTCAAACTTCAAACAACTACCAAACCATGTATCTTGATTTTGTTTTCTTAACAAAAGTGCATAAAATGCTAAAAGATTCACATGATTGTTTTTTTATATACACCCTATCCATCAAGTGTAAAAAAGGAAATAATCGTTCTATGTCAATAATTTTAAGGTAATAATTTATATTGAACCATAATTAATAAGAGCACAACAAAGAGATGACCACTATATTAAATGGTTATAAAGAACTCAAAATTCGAAAACAACCCCTATAACCATTCAAAATGAAATAATATAAAAAAAATTGGTTTTCTTTCAATCCATTTTCTTTCATCCAAATTTCAAATTTTATTTTGTGCTAAATTTCATGACATATTAATTTGCAATTTGATTGGATATGTGTACAATACCCACAAGGTTTTTCATAAATATATTACATAATTAAACACACTATGTTTGTATCTTGTTAGTATTTGAGTTAACCCTTCTCATGAAATTCTCGTAAAAATCAACCATTTCAAATAGAAATTCTACAATGAAACAAAAACATGCATAAAAATAGTTAAGAAAAAAATATTTATACATATGTTTAATTTTTTCTAATTATCATTTATAATTCTTGGTGACTACTTTACATTTCACTAATCTAAAGTTGAGAAAAAAAACCAAATTTCAAAGGAAAAAACATACAAATTAAAATATCTCATGATATCTTCATAGGGATATCTCAAAAAAAACAAATAGATTGTGTTTCACATTTTATTGAAAATAGACATTTTTTCACAACAATACAAACATAACAACACCCAAAAAAGTATTGAATGTAACAATTCCAAGCACCTTATTCAAACACTAAAAAGGAAAGAATAACCTATCTCATAGCATAAATGGAAAACAATCCATGCTTGAAACCTTTTGTGCTTTAGATTCAATGTTTAATACCATAAAAATGGGCGAGGATCACAAATAATGTTTAAAATAAAGTATGCAATTCAAGATTGAAAAAAAGCCAAAAAAGTTTCAAACTTAAAGGATCACAATGTAATATATCATTAAAGCCCACAATTCCTAATTATGAATTATGAAGCCAAGTTGATTAAAAGGTGGAAGATGGACACATCATTTTTTCCTTTTACAATTATCAACATCAAGAACATAATTTTTTCTTCTTACCCAAAATACGTCATTTTACCATGCATGCCAATTGATGAAACTATACATATGGTATGGCCATCATGTGAAACACACCTTATTTAACAATGTTTTCACCTTGACAATTTAATTTTGGTGTTCCAAAGTGTTAATATATAATTAACCACAATTATACGTACAATTATTTAAAATTGTAATAGGTGTTGTCTTTCATAATATTTCTTCACCACTTTTCATTTAAAAATCACCCAAACCTTTACTCATATAATGGTCACCACATGAACAATTTTGCTAACAAAAATGGATACCTTGGGTACTTTTGAAAAAAATAGTGCTTAAGTTGTGTTACTTCGCCATCATGAACATGCCACAATTAGGGCTGCCATGTAATTATCCAACATGGACATATCTCATATTGGCACCATCATCCAATGTGTCCATGATGTCATCCAACCCAATTGCTAGAAACATAGTGGGTCAATGCAAGTTAAGGCGAATGATTGTTCGTGTCACAATGACATTTTTTATGATGCAATTGTAAATGCAATGGTTAATTTCTATTTTACATGTAAAAAAATTTCTATAGAAACTTCATTTTAAGTTATTAACTTAAATATGCATATGATAAAACTAGTTGTTATGCATAACTAACAAAATTAAATTAATATCTATGAACTTCTAAAGTAAAAGTCATGGATTGTTTCCCTTAACAACAAGCTTTATATATGACCTTTAATATGGTCCACTTTTATAAAAAAAAATCATTCCATAAAATATGTCCACTTTTTGAAGAATTACAAGTTTTTATTTTCCCCAATATGATTATGTGTAATTTATATTTTTTAAGAAGAAGATTGCCACATTTGGTTATAAACAAGTTGTGTAGTTGGAAATTTATTTAAATCTTTCAATATAATGGTTATTTACGATATTTTATTGTAAAACATTAAATATATATTTTTTACATTTGATTCAAAAAGCATTTCTTTCACAAATTTTTTATGTTGTTGCCCCTTTAATTAGTAAAAATTGGTCATAAAAAGAAACATTAATTAAGTAATAAATATAGTCATTTAATTATCAACACCATATTTGTTTAACAAGATTAATCATAGATTAATACCAATGATTAATTACACAACTTTGAAAAAATCACAACATTATTTTTTTAAATGATGTAAGAATATATATTTGCATTTGTTTCCTTTGTAAAATAAAAACACAACTTAATTTGGTGAAAAATTTGGGTTTAAATAGTTGGATTACCCCCCCCACCCACCGAGCCAACATTTCTTTTTAGTTTCAAATTTTCTTAACTTGGCAAGTTTAAGAAAACAACGGAAAAATATTGCAAATTCAATGAAAAATGGAAATAATAAAATGCTTGCAAAAAACTCAAAATAATTTTTAAAATTTTATTTAAAAATTAATGAAATATCTTTTAAAAATAATCCAAATCATTCCGACCTTAAACACATAAACAATTCCAACATCAAATTGATTTGAAAACATTTAAACTCAATCTCTGAAATCATCATAAACCTTATCCAATTTATTTGAAAATTTTAAATAACTATTAGTGATGTAACCAAAGGTTTTTCTTGTTGTGAATTTCCACCATTTTTCAAACATAAAAATGGCCATCAACATCAACAAAGGATTTTTTTTTTTTCAAATATATATATAAATCTACCTTTTTAATTTGAAAAAGTTGATATAATTTTACAATGGGTTTTAAGACTTGTAATCAAAATATAAAAATATTTTAATCAATAATGTATTCAAAAATGCATTCATTAAGTTTTTTATAATTTTATTTTCAATATATAAAACATGTCCAAATTTTGTGGAAGTTCATGTTTTTTTCTCCCTAGTATGATTAAAAACTATTTATTTATTTATTTATAGGATGTTGCTAAAATAGTATCTACATTATATAAAATAATTGGTGTCTATCCGCAAATTTTTGATTCGGTAATTGGTGATTGGCTAGAGCCCCACCTCAGTCCTTTGAGAGCCCCCAACCAAAGCGAACAATAGTGAAGCCGTGAGTGGAAAAGAGCCAACCGGTGTTCTTGTTTCAGGTGATGCCACAGAGCTTTCCCACTTTATGCGTTGGAGGCATTCAGCGAGTTGGCGCTCTGGTTGCACTAAATGTTGAGTTTCAACATTTCGAACCCAAATTTAATAAAACTTCCTTACTTTGCAAACCTCACTGAAAAAGGGGATAGGGGGTGAAAAAAGACCCAAAAATAAGGTGAAGACATGATGACTTTAATGAAAACTCTAATATCAAAGGTTTTTTTTTTCAAGTTTTGTGATGTAACTAAAGTGGCGATTGTCCATAGACAATTTAGCCAAATTTGGACACAAGAAAATATGAGAGTAAAAAATATTTAGCATCTTTCTATATTTTTTGGCTACTTGCTAGAAATTAGGCTAGAATCTTTCTCTTTTTTTGAGAATTTGGCAACAAAAAAAACTCCACAATTTTTTTTGCCAAATTGGAAAACAAATTAATTTTGAAATTTTTCATCACAAAAAAAGAAAAAAAAAACACTGAACAATATAGAAATCTACAAAAGTCCCCTACAACTCTATCAAATTGGAATTTTAATTTTTTGACATTTTACATGATTATTGGGAATTGGGAGTATTAAGGGTTAATTGAAATTTGACCAAAACAGTCCCAAGTGGGAGAAGGGAGTTGTAAACACATATTATTCAAAATATTCCCAATACAAAACTTGAAATAACCCTTGCAAATGTGCCCCAAATTTAGTCCAACACAATAGAGTTGTGGAGGATTTCAAGTTGAATCTTTTGGTCTTAAATAAAATAAGATTTCATTTAGAAATTGAAAATCACCACCATTGAAAGTTTAGTCTTTTTAATTTTAGGCAAATTTCAAAATTAAAAAGTGTTTTGAGATTTGGACCTAAATCCATAAATAAAAATTACCTTAAAAACGCAAGTAAAGAACTTGTAATATTTACTGCATTTGTGACCCTTTTCTTGGCTATTAAATTAAGAGCATCTATACCCACACCTAATATGTGAGCCTCTACTACTGTCACCCTTATCTATAAAACATATGAAAACATTAGATAGTGTAGAGTGAGGGATGAATTAATTATCATCCCATTGTGGCTTATCAAAAGGAATTCTTTGGGGAAGGTTTTAAAGGTGATAAAACCTTTTTCTTGATCATTTTGCTTGCAAAATGGGTTTACACAGCTAGTCTAGAAGTATAATATATGTGGTGTCCATTGTTGACAAAATAAGTAAAAGCCAAAATGATGATAAAAATAATTGGCATTAACCACAACTATTAACAAATTGTTGTGGAAATATTGTTAGGTTTTGCTTCTTGTTGTTATATGTGGGATGCTTAATAAATTGGTATGCGTCCTTTTAATGGTTAGTTTCTTTCTAATGGAGTTTATTAGGAAATGATTAAAAATTAACTTGGTGTTGAACTTGTGTGGATGGAGGAGAAATAATGGTCACTTTAATTGGTCAACATGACCTTCAATGAGTTCAACTCCTTGTCACTTATTTTCATTTGGTTATTGCATGTTAAGTTTCATTGTTTTGCACAACATAGAAAAAATATGATTTTTCAAAAGGTTCAACTTGATTAAATGTTTGCATTGACCAAAAGGATGTCCATTTTGATTAAAGGCATGTGGTATGACAACCACATGGTTCTTTTGGTTCGTTTTTTGCACTAAAATGAACATTTTGACCAAATGTTAAATCATACATATGGTGAAGAGGGATAATTTTTAAATGGTTCATCAAGATGCCCTTGGCTTAGTGAAATTGCTCAGTTTGAATGGCCATGCTTAATCAAATTGGCCATATTAGTTTGGTTAGTTAGTCTACTTGTTATGTTTATTAGGCTTTTACCACCTACTTACCTACCTACCTACCTATCTATTATCTACCTACTTATTTGTTTATCTACCTATTGATCAATCTATCTACTTACATACCTACCTATATTTTACATAAGTAGGTATGTACATTTAAAAAGTTAGGTAGGAAGGCATGTGTACCTACCTATCTACTTAGTTACATAATTATTTATGAAAAAAAATTGAACTTCAAATGTTGTTATACACATTGACAAAAACTTTCATTTAAGTTCAATGAAACATGTTGAATGCACTAGGTATGATATTGGTTGAAACAAAGTGATGTGTAACCAAAGAAACCAAGGTTCAATCCCCCTTGCCAACATATATTATGTGGAGTATGTATATTAGTATGTATACCTTGTACATGTGTAAATGCACATTACTTAGGTGAGTTGTGGATAGGTAAGTAAGAAACTATGGTGGGTAAATAGGTCATGGATGGGTGGGTGGGTAGGTAGGTTCTTACTATTTATTTATTAATTACATTTTTATTATTTAAAATTTGGGCTATTTTTAAAATTATATATTTTTTGGCTACCCAATTTTTTTGTTCTATTTAACCAATCAAAAAGACCATCTTATCATCAGTAAAAAAACCACTAGTCAAGTTGGATGTGTTTAAATTGACTTGTTTAATATGACCAAATGTTAAAATGCATGGTTTTTGGTTTAGTTTTTAAATCAAATAAACCATCACATTTTGTAGTGCAAAAAATATATAAGTTGCATAGTGGGTGTTGAAAGTAGATTTCTATCAAAACTGGATTTCTATTAGATGTTTGCCAAAATCAAAATTACTTTACCAAAAAACTTTTTACCAAAACTGATTTTATTTCCGATTTATATTATTTATATTTAGGACTGATTTTTTGGGGATTAGGCTAACTGCCTATTCCACCGTTCCTGATTTTTCCTTTGAAGTACTTAAGTCTTTGTCCTTTTGTGGATTGTCCAAGAGAAAGTAAAATTATTTTTTCTTGCCCATACCTTTTGTAAGTAGAATTTGATGTGTAGTTGTTTTCTTGTGTATGTTTGGAGTATTTTGATTTTATGTATGTGAGTAATCTCTATTATATGTTTCCTACATGTTTGTTTATGTAGAAGGCTTATGAAGTTGCCCTACCGAGTTTGGATAGTCCCTTTTGTGTTAAAGCTTTTTGCTTACTTAAGGAAAGTAAGGAGATTTTTTTTTATGCTCCCCCTTTTTTTTTTCTTTCAAAACTCGGTAGTTCACTAGGTGGCCTTAATAGTGGGGAAGCTAGTTGATTTTCAATCAATTTGTAGTTGCATACAAATACAAACATTGCAAATTATGAAGTGCATAATGTGGTGAAGTTAAAACTATGGCATGTAATTCATGTTGGCACCCATTTGTGATATGTTGATTAAATATTACTTACATTAGAACATGTGTGAATTGAATCCTTATTGATTAATACAAATGAACAATTCCATGCTTATGTTAGTTCTAATTTAGTTGCAATACATTGTGATTGTCACAACATAGTCCCACATGTGAAGCCTTCCAAGGTCACGAAACAATGTTTACACCATTATTAATAGTTGCACCATAATATTCAAATCAATTATCATATGATTATTTTAGACCTAATAACCAAACTTTTAGTTGTAAGACAATATCAAATGTAATTATGAAAAAATAGTAAAAAACAAAAATGTTAATTACCAATAAGTTGCCTTTTAATTCCCAAGATCCTTACATTAGCTGTAAGGTAATTCGATTTTATTTGAAATTTTTTCATCCATGTTGGATGAATGAAAATCAATGAATTTACCATGTGCCACAATGTTTGTTTTTTTGTTTAACATATGACAATGAGTTGTCCACTCTGATGATTTAATTCAAAACAATCGCACATATTTTTGTCACCATGATGATATAAATGATGAGTTACACCATTGCAATTAATGCAACTTGTTTAATGCAACTAACATTGTATTTCTACAATGAGTTGCAAGTGGTCATTGCAATTGGGAAATGTAATTGCAAGTCCAATTGTAAAACCCCCATTTTTCTCACGGTAAGGTATTTTTCAAAAGTTCATATCATTATGAAAAAATATTCATTTTGTGTTGGATTTGTGCACACATGTACATGACAAATATTTTTGTGGGGTCATAAAGTGCAATAAATGTTTTTTTGAAATTGATGGATTGTTATTATTTTACCACTTAATATATCTAAGGCTCAAAAAGTATAATTCAAATGATGCATTAAAATGTAGGATGATTTTATTTTTCCTATTGAAAGGAGCATTATACATTGAATTAAATGTATGAAAAATGAATGAGTTGATCGAAAACCTGAACATGGAATATGACAAAATAAAAATAAATAAAATAATGATTGTTGTGTATATTTAAAAACCCAATGACCTTTAAATGTACAAGAAAAGAGTATAATAAATTGGGGTCACCGATTGCCACTCAAAATTTAACATAAATGAAATATATATCAACCCAAAAATATATCAAATTTAAATTAAAGTTGGAAAAATGACATTAACTAAAAATGATAAGAGTAACAAAATGCATGTGTAAATAAATGAACATATGCAATATAATGTAAGATAACATCAATCAAAATTAATTGATGTTATATGGCAAAATGTAAAATATCTATGTCAAAATGGCAATATTTATGTCAACAATTTTTTTTGTCAAAATATCAACTGCCATGTTAGACTTTTCATCCATCACCATACAAAGCAAACATCAAAGTACTCATTTGAAGGGTTCAATATGGAACTTAGCTTGAAATGATAATGACATAGCATAATGCAAAAGAAGAAAATTATATTTTATTGAGCCACAATCAAAATGTTTTTGTGAATTGGAAAAAAAATTGTCAACATTTTGCATTTAAATCTAAATTGTATTTAAACTTTCGTCGCCCAAAATTCACTTCCACTTTCTGACGCAGACTATCGAACCCAATGGTGGGATACCATGTATCTCTCACTTCCTTGGGTATGGAATGTCCCACTAATTCTCCATTTTTGGTGAAAAAAATCTTTTGTTTCAAGTGATCAATGCCTGCACCTACAATGTCATTAGTGCTAAATTTTGGCCCAGGCCCAAAGTTAGGATTTATTACATGATAAACGTAACTATCATCACCATGGTAAAGGTGACCATTATCACTATGGTAGCCATAACTGTTGGGTCCCCACCCAGGGTGTACGTAATTATTGAAATCTTCACCAGTGAATCCAATGCTGATGCGACCAAAACGACCACAATCTTTAATGGTGATTTCAAAATAGTAGTACCTTCGTCGAGGATGTCGTGCTGGGCCATTCCCTTGGATGGCACCCGGATCACCGCTCCTACCGTTGTCACCAATGTACTCAACACATTGCGATGATTTGTTGGTTTTGCCTAAAAGGCGACTACGCGTTTTGGTGTTAAGACGTGTGGCAGCTGCTACTTCCATCTCCTCGTCTTCGTCTCCTCTTGGTTTCTGCATAAATTTTACACTTTGTAACAACCACACCCACAAATTCTCATATTTTGTTTGTTGGTTTCTTGATGTGGCCTTGTATTGTTTAATGGCTTTGGCCATTGTTCTAAACAACTTCATCAAGAAACTGAATATTGTCCAACCACAAATTACCAACCCTATTATTACAGAAATTTTCATGTTCCTCACATCCCTTTGGATTGGTGGTAAGATTGCAAACCCTGCACACACAAATGATCCTAACACTGTTACTACAGCACACACTAGTGATATCGCTGTCCACTGTAATTCTCTACGCACAGAACGTAGTGATTCCACAATGAAAACTGTGTCCAAGTCAGGGAATGCAGCTTTTGCTCCAGAGATAACAGTGGCAATGGCAAAGAAGAAAGATAAAGTGTTGAACACCCAAAATAAGCGAAGACTATAATGCATCTCCAAAC
>Ga0209208_10011919_pt1 | contig 11089 bp, 9 predicted proteins | sample S1TSphfallax_3_FD_187694 | JGI IMG/M metagenome (GOLD analysis project Ga0209208, IMG submission 187694) | Host-associated microbial communities from peat moss isolated from Minnesota, USA - S1T2_Fd - Sphagnum fallax MG (SPAdes) (version 2) | ecosystem: Host-associated > Plants > Peat moss >... | reverse complement strand
CTCGCGGGTTATGCAGAGTTCTTGCCGACGGCGCATGAGGCGGCGTCTCAATTCGCTGTCGCGTATCAAATTGCAGATGATCTCGACGACTACGAACAGGACCTGCAGGAGGGTTCGTTGAATCTCCTTCTCCTGTTGCAGCGGCGCGACGGTTGTAGCTTCGCGCAGGCGCATCAGCGAGTCGGCGAACTCGGGGCTGCACGGCTTGCGTCCGCGGAAGAGCAAGCCAGTTTGCTGCCGAGCCATTGCGCGGCGGCTTTGCAGCCGTTCATCGCAAAGCTACGCCACAGCCTTGCGCCCAGGTTCGCCGTCACGCAGGCAGGACACTAAGCGATGACCACACCCAACGCAGTGATCGTCGGTGCGGGATTCGGCGGGATGGCAGCAGCGATCCGGCTCCGCGCGAAGGGGTACCATGTTCTTCTGCTCGATCGCTGCGGTGCTCTCGGAGGACGCGCTCAGGTCTTCCGGCGCGGCGGCTATCGCCACGACGCAGGTCCCACGGTGATCACCGCATCGTTTCTCTTCGAGGAACTGTTCGCGCTCTGCGGCAAGCGACTGGCGGACTACGCCACGTTGGTGGAGCTCAATCCCTGGTATCGCTTTCGCTTCCCGGATGGCACGTTCTTCAACTACGGCGGCTCCATCGAAGACACACTCGAGGAGATCAGGCGCATCTCTCCCGAAGATTGCGACGGATACCTGGCGCTGGTTGAGGAGTCGCGGAAGATCTTTGCCGTGGGCTTCGAACAACTGGCCGATGCCAGCTTCGACAAAGCCGGTGCGATGCTGGCTCAGGTGCCGGCACTGATTGCGCTCAAGAGTTATCGCAGCGTCTGGCAGATGGTCTGCACGCATATCCGCCATCCCTGGCTGCGCCGTGCCTTCTCGGTATCGCCTCTGCTGGTGGGAGGAAATCCCTTCGATACCACCAGTATCTACTCCCTGATTCACTTCCTGGAGCGGAAGTGGGGAATCCAGTTTGTGATGGGCGGAACCGGGGCGCTCGTCGATGCCCTGGCAAAGCTCATGGCGGAGATCGGGGTTCAGGTGCGGTTGAACACCACTGTGGATGAGATTGTGGTGGAACAGGGAAGAGCGACCGGAGTGCGCCTCAGCGATGGCGAAAGCATCGCCGCGGACCTGGTCGTTTCCAATGCCGATCCAAGCTGGCTCTACTCGAAGATGATTGCAAAGCCGCCGCTTGTGCCGCAGCTCAAGGTCAGGACGGCTCACGCGTCGATGGGGCTGTTCGTGCTCTACTTCGGCACCACGCGCCGTTACGCGGACGTCGCCCACCACACGATCTGGTTCGGCGAGCGCTACCAGGAGCTGCTCCGCGACATCTTCGACTGCAAACCGTTGAGCCGCGACTTTTCTCTCTACGTGCATCGGCCCACAGCCACCGATCCTTCTTTTGCGCCTCCCGGCTGCGACTCCTGGTACGTGCTGGCACCGGTCCCGAATCTGCGCTCCGGAACCCGGTGGGACGAAGTCGCGGAGAGCTACGGCGACTCCATCCTGCAGGCGCTGGAAGAGTCGATGATGCCCAATCTCAGGGCACACGTCGTCGAACGCTTCCACATGACGCCTGTCGACTTTCAGGATCGCTACCTCAGCGTCGATGGCGCGGGTTTCTCCATCGCCCCCATCCTGCGCCAGTCCGCGTGGTTTCGCTTCCACAACCGCGCGGAGGGCATCGAGAACCTTTACCTGGTGGGCGCGGGCACCCATCCCGGTGCCGGACTGCCCGGTGTGCTCTGCTCCGCGAAGGTGATCGATCGCCTCATCCCCGAAGTCACTGGCAAGCCGGTTCAGCCCCAGCCGGATTCCGACGCAGAGCGCGAAGAAGCTGCACCGGTCGAGGTGTTGCGATGAGTCTTCCCAGCGCTGTGGCGCTCTCCGCCGTGCCGCACTCGCAACCGCCAGCTGCGGCCGTGATGGCGGCCTCCGGCAAGACCTTCTTTCAGGCTGCCCGCCTGCTGCCGGAAAGTGTGCGCGACCGCGTCGTCGCCCTGTACGCCTTCTGCCGCTCGGTAGACGATCTGGCGGATGAGTCGACCGAGAGCCCCGCGGTCAGAAGCCAGCAACTCCACGATCTGCAGCGTTCCCTCGCTGGCGGCCAGAACGAGTCGCCGGCGGCCGCGCTGCGCGCTCTTCCTGCGTCGCTCCATCTTTCGCCGTCCGGCCGCTGGGCCGCGGCGGCACTCGTCGGCGCGGCCCGCGAAGATCTATGCCCAAAACAGCCGGCGAACGAGACGGAACTTATCGCCTACGCCTTTGGCGTCGCGGGCACGGTGGGACTCATGATGGCTGAGGTGCTCGGCGCACGCCAGCAGGGAACCCGCGCCGCGGTGGCGCTCGGGATTGCGATGCAACTGAGCAACATCGCCCGCGATGTCGCACAGGATCTCCGCGCAGGCCGCGTGTATCTTCCCGCTTCCTGGATCGAACGTGCCGACGTCGAGCGTGCGCTGATTCACCACAACGATTCTGCACAACGCTTGCTTGCCGCCACCACGCTCCGCCTGCTGCGGCTTGCAGACGCCTTCTACGACTCTGCGTTTACCGGCTTCTGGACCTTGCCTTTGCGAGTGCGCTGGAGCATCCTTGCAGCCGCGCTGTGCTATCGCGAGATCGGCGTCTGCGTCGGGAAAGACATCCATGCGTCCTGGCAAAGGCGAACCATCGTGCCGCGCTGGCGGAAGCTCGGCCTCATCGCCCTCGCAGGCATGAAGCTGCTGCTGCCGAAGTACTGGAGAGCACGCCGCGAGACGCGCCGCCGCAGACAGACAAGTCTGCTGGATCCACTCCTTCTTGGCGGCAGCCTTGCCGAGGCCGTCGAATGATGCTCGATGCCGATGTGGCGATCCTCGGCGGCGGCTGCGCCGGCCTCAGTCTCGCGGTTGCCCTCGAGCGGACCGTGCCGGACCTTCGCGTGCATGTGCTCGAGGAGCGACGAGAGTATGTGCGCGACCGGACCTGGTGTCTCTGGAACGCCGAGCCGCATCCCTTTGAGTCCTGCGTCACGCACGCGTGGAACCGCTGGCGGGTCCGCGCCGGACGCGAATCTGTTCTTCGGCAGAGTACCCGGTATGCGTATCAACATATTCCGGCGGATCGTTTTTACGACTTTGCCCTGAGCCGCATCGCCGCCTCCCGGCAGCAGCAGATCACGCTGGGCGCTCGCGTCTACGGCGTCACCCCGCACCAGGAAGGCTTCCGCATCGAGACTCATCATGGATCGTTGCAGGCTGCCTGGGTCTTCGACTCGCGCCCGCAGCCGAACTTGCCGCAGACCGGCGGGCTGGTGCAGCGCTTCAGTGGCTGGCATGTGCGTACGGCAAGACCCTGCTTCGACAGCTCGACGGTGGAGTTGATGGACTTTCAAGCATCGGATGTCGACGGCCGAACCACGTTCTTCTACACGCTGCCGTTTTCCGCAACCGAAGCGCTGGTCGAGGCGACCTACCTGGATCATCCTGCGCTGGCTCCGGCACGCGCGGACGACGCCCTGCAGGAGTGGCTTGACAACCTCACGGCGGGCTCGTCCTACGACGTTCTGTTCCGCGAGCAGGGTGCACTGCGTATGCAGGCTGGCCTCGGCGATCCCGGTCCGCACGTCGACCGCTATCAGCGCATCGGGACCGCCGGAGGTCGCGTGAAGGCCTCGTCGGGCTATGCGTTCCTGCGCATTCAACGACAGAGCCTGGCGATCGCCAACGCAGTGGCGCGGGGTTTCAATCCTCCGGCGCGGTTGGAGCCGATTCGCTACGAGCTGCTCGACCGGGTCTTCATGGCGGCTTTGCTTCGCCACCCGGAGGCTGCGCCAGGCTACTTTCTGCAACTCTTCCGCAACGTTCCGCCGGATGCCCTGGTGCGTTTCTTGTCCGAGTGCGGGTCCCCGCGCGAAACCCTGCAGGTTGCGCTTGCGCTGCCCACGCTTCCCTTTGCCGCGGCTGCCGCCGCATCTCTTGCCGGGGCGATCGCATGAACGTGCTGTCGGCGAAGTTGGAGGCGGGCCCATGTGCTCCGAATGACTTTGCTGCGACCCGGCTCGTCTGCTTCGCCGCAGCGACGGTCCTGGCCTGCTGCCTTGACAACATGCAGCCGCTCAGCGCAGGTTCCGGACACGCGGTCCTCGATGCGACAGCCGTCGTCGCCATCGCGATCGCGGTCTGGCATGGGGCGTACGACGGGGTGCTCGCGAAGCCGCGGCTCGAACCGTGGCTGGGAGTTCGGTGGGCACCAGCGTTTGCCGCCGGCTATCTCTTCCTGATCGCCGCGACGCTGGTCGCCTGGCGCGTTGCACCGGCATGGGCGCTGGTGGCGTTTCTCGCCTATTCAAGCTGGCACTTCGGCACCGAACAGGATATTCAGCCGATCGCCGGCGGGGCAGCCATTCCGGCCTTCGCGCTCGGCGGACTGCCGATCGCTGCGGCCTGCTACTGGCACCCGGAGCAGGTCAGCGCGATCTTCCGCTCGATGCTCGGCGCTGCCGTCGCCCCTGCTTTTTCTCTTCACCTGATCCACGTCTGCGCTGCGCTGCTGTGGGTGTTTGTCGCCGTAACTTTGGCCGGCGCAGCACTTGGCTTGCGAGGCAGAGCGGTCTCCACGCGGCTCGCGCTGCTGAGCCTGGTCGCGCTGCAACTGCTGTTGTTCTGGCTGTGCGATCCAGTGCTCGCCTTTGCCATCTACTTTTGCCTGTGGCATACGCCGGAGCATCTCGTCAGCACCAGCGTCAACGCTACCGGGCGCTTTTCCCCGCGCGTCATGGCGCAGAACCTTCGCGCCGGCATGCTTCCGTGGATCGCCTCGCTGGCCGGCCTGGCGGTTCTGTTCGCGCTGCGGCCCCGCAGCCTGACCGGGTATGTGTCGGCGCTCTTCGTTCTGTTGAGCGCACTCACGGTCCCGCACATGGCCCTGAACGAGCTGCGCCGCATCCCCCGGCGGTAGGACTCCCCAGCGTCTACTTCTTCGCTGAGGCGCGATGCGCAGGACTCTGCGCCAGCGTTGCGTCAATCACTGAGTAAAGCTGGGTAACGTCCTTCACCTGCGTCCAGCCGTGCGGGCCCACGACGATCAGGGTGGGCGTCTCGCGCAGGCCCAGGCGCTGCGCCAGGGTCACGTCGGCTTCCACCTCCGCGGCGAAACGTCCCGTCGGATCCATCACGAACGGCATCTGCAGGTGATGCTGCTCAAACCAGCGCTGCGTATAGGCCTGGAGATCGTCCTTGGAGGCGATGTTCGCCTGATTCGCGAAGACGTCTCCGCGGAACTGCGTGGCCGCCTCCGGCGACACCTTGTCCTGCAGGTAGCGCGCGGTGATCTCCGCGTCGCGCGACCAGATGTGCCCGGGGATGACAAAGTCGTGGCGGATCAGGGGAATCTTGTAGTGTTCGATCGCGGTATGCACAATCGGATAGGCGCGGGCGCAGGCCGGACATTCGAGGTCTTCCCACTCGATGATGGCGGCGCGGTCGCCCGGCGGCAGCTTCAGCATCGACGTGTCCTTGAAGGCGTCGCCCTCCCCCGGGGGCACGCTGTTTTGCGCCCGAAGCGCGTGAGGAGCAGTCAGCAGAAGCGCAGCGGCGAGGGCGGCAGAAGCGAAACGAGTCATAGGATTAGGACGCATAGGCAGGTTCACTGTTTATTTTAGCTGGTCCTGATGTCCGGCACGAATCCTCGCAATGCCTTCCCGGCGGACGGCAATCGGCGCGGAGAGGCTGTGCGTGCAAAATTGTGTCTCATTTCGCAACCGGCGCGCGGGCGTGGCACTCTAATGGGAGTGAACGAAGACAGGCATAGGCTGGGACGGGTGGACTTTCGTGCGTTCCGAGGTTGGGGAGTAGCTGGCGCTGCGTTGCTTGTGGCGGCGGGAGCGCAGGCGCAGGAGCAGCAAGCCGCCTTGCCGACGGCGCCCAGCGCCATGGTTCGACCCCTGGTGCTGACCGGCGGGGTCGAGGTGCGGCGCGAGCAGCCCGGGGTGGTCCGGCTGACGCTGGACGATGCGATCGCGACGGCTTTAAAGCAGAATGACGAACTCACCATTCGTTCCGAGCAGACGAAGTACGTTCATGGAGAATTGCTGACGGTCGGCAACGCACTGGCGCCGAACCTTTCATTCCAGGCTTACGGGCAGGCGCAGGAGATCGACCTGGCCGCGCTTGGCTTCAAACCCGGCACCCTGGCGGGCTTCGAGCTGAACGGTAAGCCGGTCGGCAACATCGCGTCCATCCAGAAGGTGCAGACCGGCTCAGCCGAGGTGCAGTTGCAGCAGGCAGTTTTTAATGTGCCGGCGTTCTATCTCTACCGGGCTGCGCGCAAGGCGCTGGAAGCTACCAACTGGCAGACGCTCAACTCGCGCGGCGGTGTGGTGATGGCTACTGGCGGACTCTACCTGCGCGCACTGGCGGACGCCGCGCAGACGCGCAACGCGCAGGAACTCGTTCGCCAGGATGAACTGGTGTACGAGCACGCGAAGGCTTCGAAGGAGGCCGGCGTCGGCATCAACCTCGACGTGCTGCGCGCGCAGGTGGAACTGCAGAACGAGCAGCAGGCGCTCGTGCAGTCGCAGAACGCCGAGGCGAAGGACAAGATCATGCTGAACCGGGAGATGAATCTTCCAGCCGGTCAGGCGCTTGATCTGGTCGACACCGTGCCCTTTGCCGAGTTCGACACCTTGTCCATTGAAGACGCGCTGAAGATCGCCTACGTGCGCCGCAAGGATCTGCGCGCGTACGAAGCGCAGCTGGACGCGGCCGCGGAGGCCGAGAAGGCAGTCAAGTTCGAACGTCTGCCGACCCTGGGGATCGGCGGCTACTATGGCGTGATCGACGTGGTGGGCAACTCGGCGCACGGCAACTTCGCGGCGGCTGGACAATTGAGCGTCCCGCTGTTCGAAGAGGGAACGCTGCGCGGGCAGAAAGAAGTGGCGATCGCCCAGGTACGCGGCCTGCGCGAACAGATTGCTTCAACGCGGGCATCGATCGAAGGCGAGATTCGCTCCAGCATGCTGGACGTGCAGTCGGCGGCCGAGCAGGTGAAGGTCGCGCGCAGCAACGTCGAACTGGCGCGGCAGGCGCTGAGCGATGCCACGCTGCGCTTTACCTCCGGCGTGGACGACAACCTGCCGGTGGTGCAGGCGCAGGCCTCGCTGGTGGGTGCCGAAACCCAGGTGGTGCAAGCCGAATTCGAGTACAACTACGCCAAGCTGATGCTGGCGCGGAATACCGGAGTCGTGGAGACGGAGTACCGCCAGTACCTCGGCCGCTAGAGCATCTCTCCTGTTCCCGTCGCCTTGGACGATGCTTGCGGGCGGTAAGATTGCGGGCTGCTGCTCACGATCACGAGCTGCCCTGGGTCTCATGCGACATACACTGGGTGCGTCACGGAGGCTCGGCATGGGCGTGCGGGGTTGGGCGGCGGTTTCGCTGCTGGCATGGTCGTCGGCGTGCCTGGGGCAGCACGGTGAACGCGATCCGGCATTCGCCGGGGTCAACGGCCCGCTTGTGATCTGGGTGGTGATCCCCGGGCCAGCTCCGGTGCGGCCTGCGGTCGACCCGCTGACCCAGGTCCATGAGTCGACCGTGGGCGACTTCTCGAGCGGCGTGCGCAGTGTGAGTTCGGCCCCGGCCGCAACCAACGTCACAAATTCTGTGGACTCGATCGACGCGGCGATGAACCGGGCGAACCACGGTGGGCTCAAACCCGGCGCGGAGGCTCCGCACGACGCGGTTTGGGAGTCGTTCGCATCCGAGGCAAAGAATGCACTCCCCGATCTGTTCCTCGACGTGCACTATGTCTATGCCGATGACCTGCGCAAGGACCTCGCAGCATCCGAAGCTCTCCCTTCGGAGCCGGCCGCGAATACGGCGATTCCTATCAGTGTGCCGCTCCCTGCGCCGCCTCTGCGCCGGCCGGACGTGCTGGTGGGGAGACCCTTGCCGCCGGGCTGGACGTCGCTGCAAGACCGGGAAGACTGGCAGACCGGACTGGGAACGCTGGGGGTAGCACGCTGGACCGCACTGGATGGCGCGCAGGAGCCCCATAGCCCCAAGTCCCGCGGGAGAGCGATCGAGGAATCCATTCTGAAAGCGGCGCAGCACCCAGCGGCTGCCCGCGAGTTCGCTGTCTGGCTGTTGGATGGAGAAAAGTTATGCTTCGAATGCAGTCGCATCGTGCGCCAGCTCATTCGCCTTCCGAAAAGCGTCGCCCCGCAAGAGATTCTGGACGTGGCCAAGGATGCGGAGGCGGCGGTGCTTTCGGGCGGAACGACATCCAGCGCAGACTCTCACATTGCGGAGTTCAGCGGCCCGCTGGCGCAGGCCCTGGCGCTGACCGGCTCCGCCGGCGGATTTCTGGAAGGATTGAAGCTGCGGGTCGACCCGACCGAAGCGAGGGCGAACGAACGATTCGCGGTGGTCGCGCTGCGCGGCATCGTTGAGAGCGACAGCGGATTCGGGATGGTCCACGGTTTGGTCGTGCTGCGCGCGAATGAAGACGGTCGCTGGCGGGTCCTGCAAGTCACGCCCAATCAGCCAGCAGGCGAACGACAGATTGCCGAGGAATACTTGCAGCCGTATGCGAAGCCAGTCGACCGGGAGAAACTGGGGGAGGTTTCGGGCGTATCGCTGGCCGCGCCGAAAGATGGGACCGACATCGGTGCCGAGCCACAGCTTTGGTGGGATAACAAAGGCGGCGCGACCCTGCAGGTGGTCGAGTGGCAGATGCGCTGGAACGACTGGACCGACACAAAGCTTTATTTTGTGCCCGATGCCATGCAGACCCTGCGCACGGCGGTCACCGCAAGCTTCGCCCAGCATCCAGCCCCCTATCGCTGGCGAGTGTGGTCGCTGGGCGAAGGAGGAGTGATGAAGTTGAGCCCTTGGCGAAGCATGAACGTGATCGCGCGATGATGGCGAACCAGCTGCGCCGAAGCAGGCTGAGATCGCGTGGAGAAGCACAAAAAGAGTGCGGGACAGAATTGTCCCGCACTCCAGTAGCCGGAGAACATCAGGGCTCGCTTAGACCATTTTCCCTGTCGATGGGACTCCCGAAGTGGGCGTTCCGTGGCGTTTTCATTGGGGAAAACGCCCATGGAGGTAGGGGCGTCGCACGACACCCACAGAGAAAATGGTCTAGAACTTCTCCGCGGGGTAGACGTTCGAACCAATCGGCGTTACGGTGCGTTCGTCGTCCAGTCGGGTGTTGGCATAGGGAGTCACTTCTTCCACGGGACGGCCGTCGGTGTAGCCGGTGTTGTCCGACCCGGACTCGCTGGTCGACGCGATGTCCCGCGCGCCGGTATCGCGCAGCGCCGACTTGGCCGCGCTGATCTCCTCCGACGTATCGCAGTGCACCGAGAGCAGCGTGCCGCCATCGCGCACCGCACCCTCATAGCGCTTCGCCTCGAACTCGGGAATGCCCATGCCGACCAGTGCGCCCACGATGCCGCCCACCACGCCGCCCGCGCCCAGCCCGGCCAGAGCGCCCATGATCGGACCGGCCGCAATGAGCGGACCGACGCCGGGGATCGCCAGCGCGCCGATGCCGGCGAGCAGGCCCAGGGTTCCGCCGATGATGCCGCCCGTGGTCACGCCGGTTGCGGTGCCTTCGGGAGCCTTGGTGTGCTTCTCGTGCGCAAACGCGCGCGTGCTTTCATCGTCCGGAAGCAGCACGGAGATGGACTCGTTGGTGAATCCGCGGGAGAGCAGGTGGTCAACCGCAGCCTCTGCGGTCGCGGGCGTGGCATAGATACCGAATACGGCGATGTGCTTGCTGGACATGGTCTTCTCCTGTACATCAACATCTTGCTGCGGTAAACCGGTTAGGGCGAACTTCTTGGGCACTCGAGCGCTACTGCTTGACCGTCAACTGGTTGGAAACCTTGTCCGCGGAGACAACGCTGGCAGCATCCGCGGCGACCTTGTTCTTCTCATCCTCGGATTGCACGGGCCCTTTGAGCGTCACCATGCCGCCCCGCGTGATGATCTTCACGTTGTGGGCGTAGAGTGACAGGCCTTTGTCGGCGATGATCGCCCGACGCACCTTCGCCGTCAGGTGTCGATCCGCCGAAGCGCTGCTCTGGTTATCCGCGGTGGTGGTCTGGTTCTGGTTGTTGGCCGAATTGTCTGGTGCAGTCTGGGCGACCAGCCTGGAAGAGATCGGCGCGCCGAGGCATAAGAGGACAGCCGTGGCCCACCCCAACATCCTGGTACGGGGAGATTTCATTAGGAGCCTTCTCATGAATCCGCACGACGGGCGGAGAGTAACGGACGCAGCGGAATTGCTGCCCGTGTTTCATGGGATGGAAACCCTCAGTGGGGAGTTGTCCTTGAATCGTTAATGCTCATTCATGAACGTTTCGTGCTGCAGCAGCGAAAGTTCCTCCGGGCCATTTCCCTCCCGATATTCTGCAACTGCCGGCGCATGAAATCCTCCATGCAGACTTCCCCCAGTTCCCGCCTTCCCGGACTAGATACCCTGCGCTCGATCGCCATACTAGGCGTTATGGTCTTTCACCTGCAGTGGATGTTTCCGCCCGTCCTCGCGCCAGTCGCGCACTTTGGGTGGGCGGCCGTCGACCTGTTCTTCGTGCTGAGCGGGTACCTGATCGGCGCGCAGTTGCTCAAAGCGCATCGCGATGGCGCGGGAATCGGTCTCTGGCGCTTCTACCGGCGCAGACTCTACCGTATCCTGCCAGCCTACCTGGTGGTCTTGGCGCTCTACTTCCTGTGGCCTATGTGGCGCGAGGCCGACCACATCTCACCGCTGTGGGAGTTCCTCAGCTTCACGGAAAATCTCTTCGTCGACTATGCGCATAACCAAGCCTTCTCGCACGTCTGGTCGCTCTGTATCGAGGAGCAGTTCTACCTCTTCTTCCCGCTCATCGTGCTCGTCATGATGCGGCGACCGAGCGTTGGCCGCACCGTCGCCCTGCTGCTGGCCCTAGTCGCCATCGGCATCGCCTTTCGCACCTTCATCTTCCTCCACGTTCTGCGGCACGCGCCGGAGGACGATTACGGGACAATCTATATTCAGAAGCTTTACTATCCCACTTTGGGGCGCATGGACGGCCTGCTCGCGG
>Ga0209208_10011918_pt1 | contig 11090 bp, 16 predicted proteins | sample S1TSphfallax_3_FD_187694 | JGI IMG/M metagenome (GOLD analysis project Ga0209208, IMG submission 187694) | Host-associated microbial communities from peat moss isolated from Minnesota, USA - S1T2_Fd - Sphagnum fallax MG (SPAdes) (version 2) | ecosystem: Host-associated > Plants > Peat moss >... | reverse complement strand
AAATGTTGGGTTTCAACCTCTCAAAGGAGATAAATGAAAGAAAGGTTGGAGCTTTGCTGAGAGAGAGGGAGGAGAGAAAAGCATCATTGAAGATGTGTGTTGAAAGGAGTTGCGACCCTAAACCTATGGGCATCAATTCCACAACAACTTGGCACCAAACTTGGTTTGTGCCAAGTTGAGGTGCAAAATCTAGTTTGGTGCTCCAAAGGGGTGCAATGTAATTTTTCATACTTGGTTGGACATTAAACCCTAAACCCTAAACCCCTTCTTCTTTTTTCATACCATGTTGGGCATTACGTGCTGAATTTTGGGCAAACATGGGTTACTAGCCTTATGTTTAGCAAACTTTACCAAAAAAAAAATTCTATTGACTTTTAGAATTGGAATTGTTTTTGGGCATATTGGTTTAAGGTTGGATTATATATTTTAGAATATGACCTAAGGTTAAAATCTCTTTTTTTGGGCACTTTAGCCTAAGATTAGAACTTTTGTTAACATTTTGGCCTATGGTTGAAACATTTTTTTAACAAATTGGGTTTAGGTTAGAGTCAACATTTAGGGTTAGGTTGGAACATTTTTGACCCATTTGGGTTCTTGAGGTTGGAGTCCATATATACTAGTACTATGGGGTCTTTTGGTATATACCATAGTAGCTTAGCTACATGGGCATGGGACCCACTACACTAGAGGCTAAATGTGCCTCGCTTTAGGCTCACAGAAGCATGTCCCCAGTCTATCTATAAACTGTGTTCATGCCGCTGGAGCACAGGAAAAATGTCGAAGAAGAGCAGCAGCAGCAGGAGCTTCAATGACTGCCTCCACAATTGCACTTGTTGTTGTTGTTGTTGTTGTTGTTGTTGATCTTCTGTAATGCACCATAGTTGTTAGCTTGAGAGAGAGAGAAAGAGAGAGAGATGGCGGTCGTTGTTGTTGCCGCTGCTGCAGGGCCTTTGATAGCTCAACAAAAGCCTTTTGTCATGGATCAAATTGCTGAGAGACTCCGGTACATCCAGAGCACCAATCCTGTGCTTCAGACGAGAATCAAGGAGCGCAAGTTCCAGCAGAGGAATAAACCCTCCTCACAATCGCCCTCGTATCCCGAATCCAGTTCTCTATCAAAGTATGAGCTGAACATTCTCTTTTCTCCTTTTAGGGTTGAGGGTTTAGGGTTTAGGGTTGACAGTTTTGCACATCATGATTGTGTCTCAAAAGTTCAATCTGCATGATGATGCTGATGCTGATGATGATGATGATGATTTGGCAATTTGTAATTTGCGTTTGTCGAGATGGGTATGAGAATTTGAGCTGGAAGTTAGTTTGCAACTCAATTGTCTGCCTGCCTGCCTGCCTGCCACAAGCTTGCTTATGTTGGTATCTATCTCTCTTCAGGTCTAGTGGTGAAGCAAGTGTTCTTGCTCCAGGCTGGGGACAGATGCGGCACAATCATCCAGTTCCAAAACCAGCCATTACAGAGGTCGTTGACTCAGGCATGAAATTCCCATGGGAGAAAGGTGCAGATGAGTGGAACTCAAGGGAGGAGTTTTCTGCTGAGAAGAAGGCAAGGGTGAAACCACCAACAATGGCAGAGCTCACCATTCCTGAAGATGAGCTCAAGAGGTTGCGGAACCTTGGTTTGCTAGTTCGACGCAGGTTGAAGATTGGCCGACTGGGAGTCACTCCTGGTATTGTTGATGCAATTCATGAAGGTTGGCGCACTGAGGAAATTATTAAGGTCAAATGTGATGGCCCTCCTGCACTCAACATGAAGAAAACTCATGAAGATCTGGAGGTAAAAAGAAAGTGCTGCTTCATGCATCCATTGACTCTTTTCTTCTTGGCATGTTGGGTTTAGGGTTTGTGGGCATCTGGATTATATTGTAAGATTTCCCTCTGGTTTGTTGTTTCTCACAGTTTGTATATTCTCAAATCTTTCATTGCTTCTCAAATTATCTGCTCTCAGTCCTTAGACTTGTACAGGGTCAAGCTCCAAAATGAAATGAGGCTTTACCTCACAAGCTTGTTGGAGCTTGAATGAGGATACTATGGACTGTTTCTAAGTTGCTCAGTCTGTCAAGTGCTAGCCAACATCATGATCCGAATATTTTTTTGTCACTTCTGCAGAAACTGACAAAAACTCAGGATGCAGATTATATCTACAATTTTTTGCCTGAAAACTTGAGCAGAGAATTATATAGTTATCTACACACACCATCGAGGGTCTAGCTGAGGAGAGTAATGGTAGCTAGTCACTGCTGTGCACACTGAACAAGATAATGGTCTGATGTTTTGTGAGTAACACTCACGTGGTTATGGTTGAAATTCAAATTCCTTTCAGAAATTATAATAAGTATTGTGTGAAACCATAAGTATTGAGAAATTCTCAGTATTTATGAAGATATATTGTGTATAGTTCTGAAGTATCCATTCCTATGTAGGCAAAAGGGCAAGCCAAAATGAAAGGAAGCTTATCCTTGCAAGCTTGTTGCAGCTTGAATGCAAATACTTTTGGCCTGTTTCTAAAAGTAGCTATGTTTCTTGAGTGCTTGCCAATATCATGACTGAGTCTTACTATTGCTTCCAGAAATGTGACAAAACTTAGAGTCTTGTCGTATTTGGTTTGGTTTTGCCTGGAACCAATGTAATAATGCTTACCTTCAAAGTGTTATTGCAGAGGTTTCTCTGCAATCTCATTCATTTTGTTCTTTTACCTTTATGCCTTTTTCTTATGCTTGTGTTCTTTGTGTTATTCTCCTTCGTATTATTTTTCTATTAGTTTTTTCCATGTCTTTTGGGTATTTGGCTAGCCAGGATCATGTCTGTTCTTCCCATTATTTCCGGATTTCTGATCTTTATGGCAAAGTTCTTGGAATGATAACAACTGCAGATATAGACAGAACTTTCTCATTCAGAGATGTGCTATGAAAGCCTGGTCAAATCCAACACTTGTGGGTGGAGCAAAATTGTGCTCATTTCAGCAGAAAGAAATAATATGCTTCACATTTTCAGATTTACATGGGTACCTGAGTGAGAGGGATGTTAATCTTTTGGAACTGAAAAGAATATGCTGTTGATGTTATTGGGCTACGCCATAATGGGATGCAGAGTAGGACAGGAGGTTTGGTGATATGGAGATCAGGAGGTGCTGCTGTTGTGTATCGTGGGAAGAATTATGTTCCCCCTTCTGTGCGTTATGCAGAGGAGAAGGCGGAAGAAGAGAGGAAGAGGCTCATGTCTCTTGACTTGGAGGAAGAGGATTCTGTTGATGTGGTCACCACCACCGAAAAGGTTGTTGCAGACAATATTTCAGGTGTGCAGGCTGTTTTTAGGTTTATCTTTCTTTCCTCCAGCTCTTGGGTTTTTGGCTTGATCCTTTTGTTGTCCACCATACTCAAATCTACACCATTGTAAAAATCTCTCTCATGCAGCTGGTGAAGAAATGCTCATTGGAGAAGAAGGAAAAAAAGAGGTGACAGACATAGATATTGTAGATGATATACTGGAAGGACTGGGCCCACGCTACAGTGATTGGGCAGGAGGCAAACCAGTGCCTATAGATGGGGATCTACTGCTGGGTTCTGATACAGTTTTCAAAAAGCCCTTTAGGCTACTTCCATATGGCATGAAACCTGGGCTGTCCCCGGTGGAGATAACAGAGCTGCGTCACTTAGTTCGACACCTGCCACCACATTTTGTGTTGGGTCAGTTTCCAAACTCTTTTATGCTTTTTATGTTGTTTGATCGTTAGACAATCAGACTGCCATCAAACTTTGAGGAGGATCTATGGGTCTTATGGAGATACCTTTTGGAAAAATTACAACTATCAGCATTATTGTGTCATGGGGAAAGTGGTCATCTTTTGAGACAGCGTTGTCAGGAGTCCAACCAAGGCATGACTTGCATGACTTGCTTGTTTGAACATTAAACATGAAAGGTGTTTTCCAACACTCGAAAATGTGGGAATGGGTTTTGGAAATCAGGAAGGAGTAAGGATCTAAGAGGTGTGGCTGCGGCTATAGTGAAGCTTTGGGAGAAGATTGAGGTTGCAAAAGTTGCTGTGAAGCGAGGTGTGTTAAACACCAACAATGAGCGCATCGCTATAGAATTGAAGGTCAAGACTCTAGTTTCTGTTTGACTCATTTCTTTTCCTATTCTATTTTGAATAGGGTTCCTAAACCCTAAACCCTAACCCTCCCCCCCGGCAGTAAAACAAGTTTGCTCAGCTGATTTTCTTTCCAAGACAACAAAGATGTTGCTAATTGAAGGTCCTATATTGTCTTGAAGGGTTATTGTTGCCAGAAGAAACCTGTAGTGAGGTAGGTACCTCACAGCATCTGAATCTTAGTCTCTGTGATTCCATGCTGCAGCGAATAGCAGGAGGTACTCTGCTGTATAGAGACAAGCAGTGCTTTGTGCTGTATCGGGGTAAGGACTTTCTTCCACCAGCAGTCCAAGCAGCACTTGAAGAGAGGGAGGCCATGGCTAGATCTTGGCAAGAAGATGAAGAGCGGGTCCGGATGGGAGGTCGCAGCTACTCAATGCCCATCATTGAAAGCCCAACAGAAGACAGGTGTGGCAGAGTTTTGTATATATGTAGATATGGGTATTTGTGATTTTTCTGCCCAGAGGCAGTGCTTGAAGGATATGCTCCAGGGTGCAGCAAGCCACAGCTACTACCAGCATTTGCTTGGATCACCTTACATGCTTTTGTGGAGTTCTTCTCTGCAATCATTCTGATATTTTTTCCAACCAGTGTATGTCAATTTCTTTAGCTACTAAATGGGTGTTATGATCATGTCTGTATGTCTCTTTGCAGCAAGGTGGGGACATTGGTTGAAACACTGGAAGCACAGGCAAAGTGGACACAATGGAAGAGCAAGGAAGAAATGTGGGAGATGAGAAGAGCGGCTCGCAAAGCTGCAAGACTTGAGGCTACTCGTAAGATACAGAGTAAAGTAGAACTGGTAAGTCCCTCTCTCTCTCTCTCTCTCTCTCTCTCTCTCTCTCTCTCTCTCTCTCTCTGTGTGTGTACCAGAGCTCTAGTTCAGCTTCTTCAACCCTTGAGCATTGCTCTCAGTTTCAATATTTTAGTAGCTTAAGTATTCAAACTTTTCTACGAAAAATTTATTCCAGAGTCTGAGAATCTTCACAAAATGTTTACATACCTCATCCTTCAAAATGTTACACAAATGATTACATACCTTATCCTTCACTACTGTTACTGTCTGTTGTTTTCTCACAGGCATTTCAGAAGATAAGAAGGGCAGAAAAGGAGATAGCAAAACTGGACCAGAAGTTGGTACCTGCAGCAGTGGATAGGGAGCACATCACAGATGAAGAGAAACACATGTTTGTTAAGCTCGGTCGACGTATGCATGCATTCCTTCTTATGGGTAAGTTTTCCTTTTGTGTGATGCTCATTCTCCTTTGTCCTGTGAATGCCTTTACACAATGTATGAGCTCTGGCAAGGACTGTAAATAAACAAAAGACACCTATTGTGCAATAAACCATGTTCATATGGTTTTTAACACTGTGTTAGTTAGTTGGTGTTTTTTGCATATAAGATTTACTGCAAGATTGGATGAAGAAAGGTATTTTGGAAGTGAAGTGCATGGCAAGGAAAATGAGGAAAATAAATAAATAATTGTGCATTGTCAGGGCGACGAGGAATGTTTTCTGGAACTGTACAGAACATGCACTTGCACTGGAAGTACAGGGAGTTAGTAAAGATCATTGTGAAGGAGGAAATGGATGAGGCTGTTAGGATAGCGAAAATGCTTGAAAATGAGAGTGGAGGGATTCTTGTTGATGTTATCACTGTCTCAAAGGGTCAAGCCATAATCATGTACCGGGGCAAAAACTATGAACGTCCGCGTGATATCAAGCCCCGTCACCTTCTCACAAAACGAGAAGCTTTGAAACTCTCCCTTGAACTGCAGCGAAAGAAGGTACTTTGTTCAAGTCATTCATTCAAGAAGGCACATGTGAAAGAAACTCCACAATTCTCAACTTGGGTAGAAAATTTCAATCACCTTAGTTCTTTGTGCATTTGCTAGAGGGACACATTGTGACACACTGAAGGGTTACAGTTCTAGATTGTTAGTCTTTTTGTTTTGAACACTGGAACTTGGGCTACTTTGATGTCTAATCAAATCCATGTGGGTGGGTGTTTGTAGTCACTGGAGGGCCATGTAGCAATGTTGCAGAGGGAGATTGACAAAATGAAAGCAGGCTTGGTATGAAGCCCTGCATGCCCTGCACAAACTCAAGCCCATTTTTTCTTTTCTTGTTACCTATTTTGTGTGACATCTTGAGTTGCATTGGAAATTAAACAAAGATCCAATCAAGCGAGAGACTAGTCTGCTTGCAAAAGAAATTTGGGATTTGCATGGTGGTGTGTGACCAATTGGTAACTGGTGCACATGAATTTTTCTCTCTGTGCAGGAAAAAATGGAAGAAAAAGCTGAGCATGCCAAGAATCGCACAAGAGTGGATGCTGGGCAACTCAAAAACCTGTCCACTATGGGCACCGTGACAGAAAGTTCCAAGCTGGCAACACGTGGATCACATGAGGAAGCTGATGATGATGATGATGATGATGATGACGTTGATGTGTTTTTGGATGAGGAATTGGAGGTGACACCGGAACCCTTTTACAGGCTAGATCCCCTGACAAGGAAAGAAAGGAACATACTTAAGAAGCAAGCTGCAACTTTTAAGAAAGCTGCACACTTCAATATTGGTAAGCTTCCAATTGACCTTGTCCTAGTGTTTTTTGTCAACAGAATTTGTACCCAAAACCCCTGACATTGAAACCTTGGCTGTCATGATTACAGGAGCAAAGAATGTGGATGAAGCATTAGGAAAGTCTATCCGCCTCTTTTTCCAAAATCATGCTATTGTGAAATTGGGTGTGAAGGGCAGAGCTAAAGGTACCTCAGTGGCAGATATTGTACAACAGTTGGAGGTAAATAGCTTCTCCTCATACAACCCTCCTGCTTTCACATTATTGCAATTCTGAACAAAATATTGATATTATGAGAAATATGATCCTGAACAAAATGTTGATAGTCATAAAACAGTGTTGCTGCATGAATGAGATCTAGGAACAGACAGGAATTATCTGCTATTTTTCTGAAGTAACATCTGTATCCCACCCATATGTCTGTAATTGTGCTCTTTTTTGATGTCATATGCCAGGATGCAACTGGAGGAATACTGGTATCATCAACATCAAGCAAGTTGATATTTTACAGGGGCTGGCTGGAAGAGCGCCCAGATTTGGTGACCAAAAGAAGTAACAAAGAGCATTGTGCTTCAGAGGTAGGAAATGCCATTGGGGTTGAAGACAAAGCTTTGGACCTGGAGCAATCAGACCCATACAGGAGTGGGGATGAAGAAGGGGATGAAGGAGATGATTGGGGTCTGAGTGAAGATGAAAGTGAAGATGAGGAAATCGACAGTGAGGAATTTGGGCAATCTCTGAAAGCTCAGATTGAAAGTGAATTGGTTGCTGATGTAGATGATGACAGAGTATTAGCCAGTGTAGATTTCAGACAAGATTTTGGTGATGCAACTGAGAACAAGTTGGGTGAGAAATGCACCTATGAAGAAGCCATGGATCAATTGGGTGCCAATGATGCTGAAGGAAGCAGCAGCGAGGAAGTCAGCGAGGGAGACATAGCAGAGGCTGAGGAAGATCTTTTATCTGCAGAGCTGCACTCAATGGAAAATATTGAAGAAGGTGACAAAGGTTTGAGTACCAGGAGGTCAGAAGGGAAGAAACTTTTAGTGAATGAAACATAGATGAATCATGTCATCAAGACAAGAGCTAGAGATGATAGATTAGTTGCTCAAGTAGGATCACACATTAGAGATGATATTGCAAAAAATTGTGGGTGCCTTCCTAGTGGGAATCTCTCACTCTTCATTAAACTTTCTTGAGTTGTCTCCTGAGATCTTGGCACTGTTTTTATTCTTCATCTGCTGCTGCTGATGTAAAGCATGATTTGAACTGATGGTGTTGTGCATCAGTATTTCAAAGTCCTTCCAATGGTGTTTTTTTATGGATCCTTGTATTCTCTGGTAGTTAGTCTGTCATTACTTTAATGAGGCTTCTTAAGATTGCAGCTACAACAAACAACAATTTTGTGGGCACTACTTGTTCTGGTCAATGGTGCCATAGAAAGGATATGGTTGGCAAGAAGGAGACTTCATCACAGAACTGCTGGGAGAAAGCATCATCACCAAAGCATCAAAAGCAATACTGAAGGTGAGAAATGGCACACCTGACCATTAGAGGATGGATGGTTTTGAAAATTTTACTAACTAGATAAGTCTTGGCTATTTGGTTTCTCAGCCAATCTAGATAGACTTTAGATGTTGTTCCTATGAAAGTTGAGAGGTGAATTTCTCCAACCTGATTTACTTGGGCTAACTAGGAATCCTAGGGCTAACTGCTACCTGTTTTGTACAGTTACAGGTAGAGAAACATAAGGGCCTGGGAGTCTTGGATAGTTTTGAAGTTGGTTTCCAACTTCCATTACAGAAAGGTCACCACCAACGGCCCTCAAAATCTCTTCTTCCCCCACCCTATCTTCTCTCAACTTTCTCAACCTAGCCTTTGGGCTTTGAACCACAAGTTTGTATTGTCCAGAGAAGCTTGTATATTGTCTGATGATGTTGTAGGTGCCACCACCCTTTGACCTTTTCTACAACTACCAAGCTCAAGGAAGTAGGCAGATTTTGCCAACAAGAAAAAAACTGGATGCAGAGACTAACATTTGGGTAAGGTGGACTCCTGACCTAATAAGCATGGCAACAGGCATGCCTACTGTATTTGAAAGAAAGCAGGTTTCACAGTCCTCAATTCAAGGCTCTTTGGGCTAGTGATTGTAACTCTGCATTGTGGGAGAAGACCCAGAATGATTGTAGAGGAAGGACATCTCTCATTCCAGATTTGTGTTGAAGTGGAGAAGAATGGATTGCTGTTAGGGTGTGGGGTTACTGTGCATTTGTGGCAGACCTGTTTTGTTTCCAAGTAATTCTTGGATTGGAGATGCCAAGAACACCTGTTTGAAACTTGCATACTTGAACTGTTGGAGGTTACTTGATTGCAAAGTAACTCTTAAGATGGAATCCAGGCAATCGCTTGCAAAGTGGAAAAATGCAAACAAAGATTGTTCTGAGTCAAATTTCTTACCAACAAAGCCACCATGGAAACCTGCAGCAATAAAAGCTGGAACAAAATCAGTAGGGATGTCAGCTGCTCCACTTACGTGCATCAAGTTGAGAAGCCGAACACCAGGTCCATTTGCTGTGCCTCCACAGTATGTCAATGCTGTCGATCTTGTAGCTGCAATGCCTCGCCGCCAAAGAAAACCCCAGCCACAACCTTTCAACCACTTTCTTGCTGTACCACAGTTGCAGGATCAGCAGGCTGATCCTGAACATGAAGAGCTTGCGGCTTTGCAGGCTTCAGCCTCACCTCTGAATTCATCTGCAAAATCACACAAATCAGCAGCATCTTTGGGAGGAGTGACACCAAAGTTGGTGCCTGATGCTCCCCTCTGCAAGTTGGAAGCTAACTCGAATCCACCAACAGCAAGTCACATGTCTGCCTCCAACTTGGAACTCAATCCTGCAGTACCCAGGTATGCAAAGTCATCACAACTTCCCTCTATCTTCTCCAATTGCACCTGTGAAAAAACTTGCCTGACTCTACACGATGCTTGAGTGCACACAGAACCTCAAGGACAAGTGCATCATCAGCAACACTACCTTCAAGACATGGTTCAAGGGCTAGTAGCACCAGGACTGCAGCAGCAAACCATCCTTCAAGGGAGATGACAACCAAATCGTTTCAGAAACGCTTGAGAGCTGTCCAAACTCCTGGCACATCTAGCAGCAGTAATTTATTACCAGAACCCAACTCACCCAAATCTGTTGTGTCATCTGGGAGCTCCAATTCTAGTCATGCAGCTAGACTGGACGGTAACAAACAGGAACAGCCCAATCCAGAAGCTGAAGCTAGGCACAGATGCAATAGGGGTATGGGCTTTAGTCCCGGATCCACCATCAACAAGACCCAATTGTTTAATACAAGTACTCCAACTTCATCATGCTGCAGTAGTCAATTGAGTACTCGGCTCCATCGCTAACAATGCCTGAAGAAGGCAACTAAAACTGATCCAGTATATCATATCAATGTGAGAAGAATTTGCCCAGTGGATGGGCATTTGCACTCTTGTGCAGAGGAGGCAGGAACGGGCACATCTGTTCAAGTCTTTGTTGATGTGAAAAAGCTCAGTTACAACAGAAAAGTATCTTCTGGTAAATGCACCCAAGAGTTGAATTTTGTGTCACAAGAAAGATCACATATACAAAGATTCTTACACCCACCCAACAACATCATACAAGGAGACACAAGAGGTAATTTGTTGTTGAAGCTTCAACTATGGTTTTATTATCCACCATGAGGATATGCAAAGATTGAACTAAAAAATTGTTGGGTTTCTTTTCTATTACAAATGCATGTGTTCTCTCGGTATTTGATCAGAACATAGCAATTTTCAAGGGAAAGATACAAATCAGAAGTCAGGAGTTGTGTAATCATGTGGTCCTTTTGACATCTACTCTGGGGAAAGCACTTGAACTCGATATTGGTTGGTACTTATAAAACAACAGCTATCAACTTTTGAACAAAACACAAAATGTACAGATCCACACTTTGACATACTTGGGAGCGTACTCTAGTCCATCCATTCATGGCACTCTCTTATACAGATGATTTTACCTCTGCTCCAAGAGTACAAATTGTTCAAAACAAATTAAGCTTGTCCTGATCAATTCCATTCTTGAGCATGCACCTCACTTCCCCAAAACTTTTCCCCAAACCCAAAACATATGCATGTCCATATGTTAGATTACTGTTTCCAATATGTACATAATCTTAATGTAAGCACCGTGGATTTACCCTAGTTTCAATTACCGATATAGAGTCAAGATAGTCCACATTTTTATTTAAGAAATCAAATGTATTAATTAAAATGTTTTTTTATCCCAACTTGGGTTTCATTCACAATGACATGCT
>Ga0209208_10011917_pt1 | contig 11090 bp, 9 predicted proteins | sample S1TSphfallax_3_FD_187694 | JGI IMG/M metagenome (GOLD analysis project Ga0209208, IMG submission 187694) | Host-associated microbial communities from peat moss isolated from Minnesota, USA - S1T2_Fd - Sphagnum fallax MG (SPAdes) (version 2) | ecosystem: Host-associated > Plants > Peat moss >... | reverse complement strand
GCTTGGCTAATAAGTAAAGACAGCCCTACAAGCCACTTCAATGTTGGAAGTGTTTTTTGGTGCAAGACACAAGAAACCTCCAGAACATACAGATCAGTTCTGTTTCCCTAATTACTACTGCCCATGCCTGATGCTCTGACAATCAATACTCAAAACCCCAAACCCCCCACCCCAATTTGCTGTGAATTTTGCATTGACTTCAACATTGAATTACTTGGAGTGAACCAACAGCCACCAAGCACAGCCATGAGGGATGAATGATGGATGGATGGATGGACTGAAAACGCTTTTCCATTTAGTTCCCCAGTTAGTTAACCATGGTGGTTATCTCAATTCCTATTTTTTTTGCTATCTACCAACAACCCACTAGGCTAACACAAGTTTCAACCTTTTAAAACTCTTTGAACTCACACATGTAGAATGAAAATCAGTAACTGGCTTCTTTGGGAGTGCACTTTTGGATTTAGTTTCCTAGTTAAACCACAGTGGTTAGCTCAGATTCTAGTTTTACTAACCCACCAACAAACCCTCTTGCTAGTTCCTTAGTCCAAATTACTCCCAACACAAGATGATAAAGATCACATATACTTTACCTTGTAATCACCAATTTTCTTACATACCCACATGACCTAACTCTTACAGCATGGGTGACCGAGCAAAAGCCTTTCTTTCATCAACTCACTTGGGGTTCATCCATATCTGGGTCATAACAAGCTTCCGATGGATGGTGTGTGGTGGCTGTTGAATTAGGTTACTGGGGTCTACTCTGCACAAGGATGCAAGGATATCTATCTTAGTGAGATGAGGCTTACCATCATTTCCAGTTGACAATTTTACTTCCATAAAATCTTTGATTGAATTGACTGGGTTCCTTAGATTTCTAATGGTTAATTTTGTGATCACCAAAAAGTTAAATTAGTGTTATCCGTAAAGTACCCCAAACTGGGGTACTGAGTTTTGGGTGCTGGTCCCCAGTTCTGTCAAAACTGGTGATGAAATAAAAAGTCAGGATGGAAATGGTACACTAAAAGAAAGAAAGATGGGACCAAATCTCTCGTCTTACCTCCTATAGATCCTCATTTAAACAGGGACTACAGAACTAGAGCCCAAAGACAGGGTGACTTTAAGGATAACTCTACTAGGTGCAGAAAATATACATGCTAGTTTCAAACTACAATACTGAAGAGCATCTCCAGTCACAGCAGTAAACTTGCCTTTACACTACATTTCGTGTGAAGTGTAGGAATCAAATAGTGTGAAATTTAGTGCAGGCTTGCTTAGGAGATGATACAGTGCCCTGCAAAAGGGGGGCCAGCATAAGGAAATCACTATTTTTTGATTGGCAGGCCATAATGATTGACCCAGGTGGTGACCAGTGTTGGTCTGATATATCAGTCTGGTGCTGGTATGTGAAAGAAAAACCATGTCTTAAAAAAGGCCGGGATGGGAACCCATTCACAAGAAGTACAAGGCAAATAAAAGCCCCAGAACACATGCCACAAAAGAACATAATAATCAGGACCCCACTAATACAATAATGAAATAAAAGATTTTGAACTAAAAAGGCATTGTCCGCCACAAGTTGCCTAGCGACAAAGATGCCTAGGTCACAATCTGATGAGGAATGATTCCAAAGCATGGCAACACATTGAAAATTGCAATGACTTGTGCATGCTAGAAGGTTGTGGACACACACTACTAATCATAAAGAATAAGCATGGTTGAAACTAAAGATGACCACTAATGACGGATTATAATGGCCTAAGCATAAGAAATAAAAAAGGAGTTGAAACAAAAATGAAGACAATCATATTCCTCTATGAAGACATCATTTTTTTATGTGTGTTCCATGTATGATTGTGTTTTCTCATGAGCAACAACTATCATTACATGTGATATTGTTAATGATGCATGTTGTACCATATTTGGGCGAGTCAAATTAACTATGACAATGTTTGCTAAGGTCCAAAACCCATTTCTAATGATAAAAATATTGACTCGCCCTTGAATGTGTCGAGGGAAAAGGTGGGAAACCTTTCTTTGTATGTGTGTCACATTCTCTTAATACATTCATTTTTGCACATGCAGAAAAACAAATGGATACTCAAATCATCAATCATGTGTCCACACTAACAACATGAAAGATGTGCAATTGTAAGATGTGACAAGTCAAGATGAATACATAATGTTGTAAGGAAGTGAACCAAAGGCAAACATAATGGAATTATGGTAGGATGGGTTAATAACCAAACGTTTATGATTGGACCTACACAAGATCAAGAGACATGTTCGCATGACATTTAAGTGAACATCTATTATAAGTGTGGCAAACTCTTGTTCAAATAGGTAATCCATCAAAAGAGCCTATAAATGAAGATACAATTATCCAACAAGGCTTTCAAAGGGGGGGGACTTGAAAACAAACAATTGAAGATAATAAAGTTCAAATATCCCATAATGCCAATTGGAAAGGAAAAATGTCGATCTTGACATGTGCCACAACATCCAACAAAATAAGGTAATTATCCCACTAGAAACAAATGACAAATGTAAGAATGATCAAACCCCAACATCTTAAAAAGGTGGGGGCAACAAATCAAACCATTGATAAAAGGCCAAACCCCCTTAAAGAAATAGATAAAATGACTTAACAACAAGCCAAATGATGCATCATAGTGCTAAAAAATCCCACACCAAATAACTTATCTAGCATAGCCATGATATGCGAATCAAACTCAACATAATGCTACAAAATACCTAAAAATGGAAATATGATATGTAGTAAATAACCTAGGTGTTCAACATAACAAAATGAAAGCATTGCAAAGGCTACATGTGGATTTGCAAGCATAGGGGAGCTAGTTATGGTGCCGAGGTATTCCTAAAGTGCCTCTACAACAAAGGACTCCACAAATGTAAAAAAGTTTGGAGGATGTGATATGGATAAGTCTATTCCCTATGGAAAACAAGTTATGCATTTTGATAACTGAGTGGAAAATCCTAATGTTGCAAATTTTGCTTATAATCATATAATGGCAGGTATGACATTTGAAATGGAACTAACAAAATGTGCATCATTGACGAGTGAGTGAAAAACACAAGTAGGGTGCATTATTACAATAGGGCATAAAATGCAAAGATATGGTAAGGTGAATCATACCCCACCCAAAGGATCCCCTTGTCATGTAACCAACTTAACAAAATGATTGTGAGATCTTGTGTTGAAAAGCATGCCAAAAATATAATGAGGATGGGCACTCATAAAATTGTTGGACAAATGGGAAAAGTTGATCCAAAGCACCAATAAAAAATGGCAACTCCTGAAAATGATTGTTCATGCTACAAAATTAAAAGCATTATAAATGTCCACATATAGTACCACCCAATCTAGATACAAATCCAACATAATGTGAACCCCATGGACCATCATTTCACACTCACCCCATGTCGTCACACCAAACTAACGAGGACTAAAATTCTTCACAAATGTATCCTTAAACTAAATGGTAAGTGTGTGAATGACTAAATGATAGGTCACTTCTTCAATCACAATGGGTCGAATGCCATCAATCTACTTTTCCAAAGTTAGTAATCATGATGCCATAAGCAAACGCAATACAAATTGGGGAACATGACGACAAAAAAAGTGCCCGCGTAACTCAAAAAAATATTAAAACCATTCACAAAATCATCCAAGACAAAACAATCTTGTAAAAGTTTATACACCATACCTAAAGGATTATTAAATGAAAAAATGTGGTGAACATGTCAAAGCAAAAATAAATATCTCCTAGTCTAAACTAACTTTTATCTCTAAACGGAAATCATTGACAAAAAGGGGGGGGGGGGGGGGATTGACCTCTACTAACAAGTGAAAGAGGCGAAGGTTTGTCGTGATCTCATTAGATGGGACCATCAAAATGCTCGAAGCCAATGCACACATTGTTTAAACGTGCTTTCTTCCAAGTGTAAATGCCCATGTGCAACATAGTTGCGCCAATGGAGGTGAAGAAGGATTTGAAGTCATTTTCAAAAATCTTTGGGAAGAAAGAACCGAGGCTTTAATCTTATGATCCATTTATAATGTGTTCCAATTGCTTATTATGTATTGATGAAAGCAAATGCAAGTCTTTTAGTGGCCATTCTCACCATTTTGTGAAAGAAAGACAAACACTAAGAAGGGAAGTACAAAAATGCATGTCAACCTACACAGATGGATTGATGGCCATACAAGTTAAACTAAGAATAAACAAAACATTACAAACATCAACACAAACTATAATAGAAAGGCACTTGCAATAGAAAGGAATCTACAATAAAAAGGTAGCCAATAGAAAAACAACAATATGGTGATGTATTTTATGTGACAAAGGTATTGTTCAAGGACTAGAAGGTAACTTATAGCCCTCCATTTCAAGGAAATGCATTTTGAAAAATGTTATTTCATCGTCTTTATTCAATTTTTATTTAGTAGGCCTTTATTCATGATAGTAATTAGGTTTCCAATTTCACTATCTTACATTCCATGACCATGTTGGGGATCTTATTCCAAGTTTTAAAAAGACCACCTTCTTCAAACTCATCCTCATAATCATCGAATAGGTCTTTTTTAGTAATGAAAAAGTCCTCCGTGCCTCCAATAGGAAAATCATTACTAGTTTTTGTGTTAGTCAACCAATGTTTTAATATCATCACTAATTGGTTTTAGTTTTGCACTCTCAACTAACAACATTGCAAATTGGTGAGTATGTTAACAATATTGAATATCCTTTTCATTTTGATTTGTGACCCATGAATACCCAAAAATGCACAAAACAAGAATGTAACATTAGGAAACCATTTTTCATGTATTTTCCACCATTACAAGGGGGATTTTGCATCAACATCATTGACAATTATGTGATGGCACAATGACAATTTAGTTTTCACAAAAGATAAATTAGCTTCTTTAGTTAAACTGCAATTCCCCATAAAGAATCATCAACAATAGGGGTTGTCAATGACACACCCCCAAGCTTCTTAATGGACTCAACTACGAATCCAAAGGTGAAGACAACAAAAGTTGGGGCGCGCTCCCTGACTCACAACACTTCGGGGGTAGAAGGGCATGTTGGAGTTGTGAGATGGGACTAGGAAGATTGATAAGCAAATTAATCATTCACATGGAACTACACAAACAAAACAAATTGGTTAGTGCATAGCTGAAACACGTTTGGTGCACGGACGAGCCACATGCAAACACAGACTCATAAGACTCACCACGACCCGAATTGGGGGAAGCCACCACTTTCCCCCTTATAGTATTCTATGTTCTTGGCCATGGGACTAGCACCCAAATGTCATTTTGTCCCATGACCCCCAAGTCGGAGTCTCGAAATTCCCAAAATTAGGACTCCTGCAACTTTGGAGGCCCATAATTTTGTGTGCAAACCTATGATTGAGGTGAGGTCTAAGCAAAGTTGTAGCCATCATCGAGAGCTTTCCAATGCTATGTGGCACGTCACCTGCACGTAAGTAAATCGAGGCGATTTTAAACTTTTAGTGGTTGGAAGTCAAATTGGCAATTTGACTCTTGACCCTTCTTTTGTCAATAATTTATGTTTTAATTACCCAAATGGGTCATGAGAACACATTTTAAACACTTAAGTTCCAAAATATTTTCAATGATATAAAAAATTCTTAAATGTAATGGGTTTTGACCCCTAAAATTGTTCTTTGTAGATTCGAAAGTCCATCGGGACTCCAACTCCCAAAGTGGGAGTTTACTTGGGAGTGTGGAAGTTCATTCCCTCACACTCTCCCACATTTTTAGGAACATGAAATGTGACTCCTGGCTTTACTCTTGGCCCACACCTTTGCAAACCCTTGCTTTGGTCGCGAACCCAAGGTTAAGGTTGCGACAGTCAATGTAACAATCTTTATTAGCTTTGAAATTGTCACCTACAAAGGCAACAAGACATGTTGGCCATACTTTTCCACATTGCTTTTACTTTATTTTTACATGTATATTCCATTATATAGTGAAACTTTTTTAATTAAAGGTCTAACTCAAAAACACACATGTTATGTGCACGGGAAGAATTGATTATGTGTGCAAATGTGAAAAAAGGTTCCAAGACATTGATTACTTTAAACTTCATCCATACATAATTTCCAACTCACTTTCAAAATCCTCACACTAAAGAGGTGGATATAATGATGCCTATATATACTTGATCATCTATATTTTGCATGTAATTTTGTATTAATACAAAATATAGCAAAAGGGTGAAAATCCTTTAAGGTCTACCCATTCAAGATGAAAAAGACTTAGTCCTTATTATAGTCTTTTTTTCCTTATATTGTGATTCCCCACAAAACTAATGAGTCAAAAATGTCATAAATACCATATTTTAGACCACTACAATTTTAGATTCCATCATAATAATCCATAAATAAATCTTTACATGGTAAAAAAGGACTAGGTAAAAAATACAAAAAAATTTGTCATCATGATAAGATTTTGGTACACCTTAAAGAATTTAGACCCAAAATGGGCATTTGACAAATAACCAATAACCTTTGCTTTTATTCAAAATGCATTATTTCGCTATTAGACCCATTGACCTTGCAATCACCTAAGTTGAACTTGAAGGTACACAAGTTTGCAATTTGGGGTGAAAACACACTAGGTGTTACAATTTGGATGTTTGAAAGTCCATTTTTCACAATTTTTAAATTTTCGATAGTAGTTTATTCTAATTGACATGTGCAAATGATGAAATGGGACTCATGTCAAAAATGAACTCAAACATCAAAACACTATGTTAAAATTTCATGGTCAAATCTTTGGTATTCAATTTGTTATGGACTTTTAAAGTTGTACAAAAACATTTGTCTGATTAAAAATAAATTAAATGGACTCAATACACCTTGATATAATGTCCTTTATGAATAAATGACTCAATGATAATATAATGTTGTGGCATTTAATAAGAGAATTTGAAAATATTTGATGATTAAATTTTGAGATGTATATCAAGTATGAAGCTTCTGAAGGAAATCTTTCATTTGTTGAAAATGATGATTTAGATGTTCATATTTCAAGTATAAGATTATCATAGTATAAGTTAAAGATGCTTAAATCCTTATGGAAAAATATCTTATAACACCTTGCCACATGGCCCATTTGATTCAAAGTATCTTGTTTTTGCTTGTTTTTACCATACCTTCCTAGTGTATTTAGTTTCATAATGGACTATTTATGGACAGTGACAATGTGCTATTTTTGTTCCACCTTAGTTTGTTTTCACCTTCTTAAAGTTTGCCAACTATAGCAAAAAATTATGGTTACAACACAATCCTACATCTCTTGAAACAATGTAACCATGGAAACAAACTTTGTTTTGACTAGTGCTTTGTAGTTTCATTAACATCAAGCCAATTTCCTTCCAAGTTATTCTTGCCTTTTTTTTCCCAAATTTCTTCATCCATGTGATGGTCTTTTAAAAAAAACTCTAAACTTCCATCAAATTCACCTCCTTCATCTCAACCCCCACTTTAGTTTCATTTGCAACATACTAACATGCCTTAAACATAAGATGCCCAAAGTAAATGCCAATAAATGGTGATGCAATTTGCAATGGTGCACAAGAGACAACATATGTTAATGCAACAACAAGAATGTTTAGGTTTGTGCCTTCATTCTTGACAAACACAATAATTTTGTTTGTTAGTTGAGATTGAATGAAAAGTGACTTCACTTTTCTATGAAGGCTATTCCAAATGTGTAGGAATTTCAAACAGACCAATTGTAAGATGGCAAGGCACCCATTACTCATTAATGAAGTTGATTACGAATGCAAAGGTATCAAAACTAAATATGAACATCTAAAATCAAATGTGACAATGGATGTTGCACATTGTGCAATGGAAGGGAATAGATACAACTCCATTGTTTTAACCAACATTCTTGGAGTATGTTATTGGACAAGTTGTTTACAAGATGGAAATTTCAATCTATCACATTGTTACATTACAAGGCATGGCAACCATGAGTTTTTCACAATTGGCATTAGCATGTACCCCTTAGCAATGAATAGGACCAAGATTTCAATGAATCATTGTTGATTTAGGTCATTAGGTTTGTAAGGGTCTTGGTTAAAAAGAACCCAATAATGGTTATAGGTGCCATCACCTTCCTTTTCTTTCCTTTCCACCTCCCACTTATGATAACCATTTCAACAAGCCTTTGTTCTTTCTATCAAATTAAAATGCAACATGCTCATTAACAACATGATTTTTCATGTCAATGATATCATGTGCAAAAGTGAAAAAAAGAATACCCTTCCTAGACTTGTTGTGCTAGTACTACTAGATGTTTGATTAGATGGGCAACAAACCACACATTTCATCACTTGGTGGGCTTGGACCATAACAATTATTATTGGATCATTTGACATGAACATGCAAGTGAAGTTTAACTATGGGGAAGTTAATCCTTTTGGTTGTTTTGTAGCATTCAAACATGAATGTTTCAAATAATAATTTTTGTTCCCTACCTTTTTGCAACCTCCTCAATTGCATTGAATTCTGTGATATCAAGTTTTTAAACTATGTTTAGAGGTTGTTGAGCTAAATCATTAATCGCACATGTGGTCATAAGTTCTTCCTTCTCCCCATCAAGTTATTCACATTCAAAGGCATTGTAAATGTTAGAATCCATACAAATCAAAAGATGGCAACCTTCAAAACCCTAGTATAATTTACCCAAAAGGATCCAAATTACAATTCAAGTACATTGAAATCTAGAGGTATAACTAAAAAAAACTTGAAAACATAAAATGTCTTTTCCTAAATATCACATAAGGAACAAAACATGAAAGAACAAGAAAATCAACATTGGTTTTTGTGCCATTAATGTGTAGTTCCAAAATCATGAAAATACAAGATGGTAACAAAATGCAAAGCAATTGAATTTAGGACACCTTTTGAACCCTTGGAAACTATTCCAACTATTTTTTTGCACATAATGTCACTAAACAAAATTCATATGGAATGACACAATGAAATCAACATGGTTGTGAACATTAGAAAAAAGGAAAATGATTAAAAGAAGATTCATTAACTTCAACTAAAAATTATAATGTTGACATGCTTTGGCCTAAAATGATATAACATCAAGGATAAAAACCCCAAAACCCTTAAAGTAAAAAATCAAACATGATAATAAATTCACACTTGGTGTATGTGTTCAAACCTTGAAGATCATCTTGTTAAACAAATGTAAGAGCTTTGACCTCAAAAGGGAATTTGAAATTTAATGACCAAGATCACAATCTCAAGTAACAAAGTCACATACATTTAAACTTTGGAGATGACAAAACTCATTCCAAACACAACATTGTGATAACCATCATAACAATGAGAGAACACCACAACAAAAAAACTTACCACTACATTAACATGATGATTAGAACTAGATTTAAAGTCATAGTATAATGATGTGCAACTTTTAACATGGATTGAAACACAAAGGAAGTAAGAGGGAAGCAATAAACAACATACATATTAAAAACGCTTCAACATTAAGTAGTAAGCAATGGCACCAAAGGATGAGCTCACCAACAAGTAACAATGATTAATACCAGAGAAAAGAAATGTTCAAACTTTTTGGTATGAGTATTGAAATTGGTGGCAAAACCTTAATACCAAATTGGTTTGGTATACAATAATTTGTTTGGTAAACTAATTCCAAGGGATACAAGTATCAAGCTTGGTATTAGAATGGATGATATTAAACTGGTATGATATTTGATACCAATATTGATATCACTTTCTAACATTATATACAAACCAACATTAGTAGTGACATTTAAATACAATAGTTTCCCTTTATATTGTCCAATTTTTAATGTTTATGGGTGGGGATGGAGGAATAAGTATCAGTGTATGTTAGATGTGATAAACAATGATAGAGGCCTAGATATGGGCATGAGTGAATATGTTTTTAGATCACAATTATATTTTCTCCACATCACTAGCAAAGTGAAGGCCAAGGGAGGTGGGATGGGAGGTAGGGGAAGAGAGAAAAATGTGAGAAAGCTTAAGGTTGAGGACATTATGAAAAGAAGGGCCTTGCAAGGAGGGAGCCAAAATTGAGCCCTTGATTTAAGGACCTACAAAATGTAAAGATTTGTGATGTGGAATTAAAGTTGAAGCAGTTTGTCGATGTCCATTTCAGCTACATTGTTTGCGCTTGGTGGCATCATTCAAAGTTGAAGAATTGGGCAATAATTTGCGTGGACACTACTAATGATGATGAGCTAGGGTGTTTTGGTTTTTTACCTTTCTTTGGTTTTGTTTTGTTTGATGTTGTTTATGCAAGGTTGTTGGGTTGTTGAATTCTTTGGTGCTTGGAGTTAGAGTTTGGACAAGCGTTCTTCAATTCTTGGCATAAATGGGAGCAATGCAATTGGTTTCATGAGTGCACTACAAGGATTTTTGCAGTATATGGAGGAATTGCTGATGGTGTGTGAAGGGGGCGGAAGAGCTAAGTACCATGGTTTTACTTCCAGAGCAAGAAATGATGTTTATGCTTGTGTAGAAAACACTATCTGCATTGTTTGGTGTGGAGGATGAATGCTTCATCCTATTAATCCCTAATTAGAAGTACTAGAGTTCTGTTGCAGATTTTGCTTCTATGTAAGAAATGCAAGACTTGAAGTTAGATGTAAGGGTTGATCCAAGGAGATGATGATAAGCTCAACGGGTGTCATGAGGGGTCCCTGTGGCCAAGTCTATTTGGGTGTGAGTGTCTTCTTGTTCAAATTCAATGTGTGATTGTTGTGTTGCTGGGAGTGTGAGATTACCCATGTGATTGGGAGCTCCGAGGGTGGAATTATTCTAAAGTTCCGCACTAAGAAAGGATTTGGGAATCCGAGCGTTGTTTCACCATTGCAGCACTGTGTAGCAAAGTTATTAAACTCTGTATGAATGTTGTGGAATCACTGTGTCCAGACTGGCGAGAGGAAGAAGTCATATGCAACTGTTTGGTTTGTTCTATCGGGGTCTGTGTTATGTGATGGGCGTCAGTTCAGCACCTTTTGTGG
>Ga0209208_10011916_pt1 | contig 11090 bp, 7 predicted proteins | sample S1TSphfallax_3_FD_187694 | JGI IMG/M metagenome (GOLD analysis project Ga0209208, IMG submission 187694) | Host-associated microbial communities from peat moss isolated from Minnesota, USA - S1T2_Fd - Sphagnum fallax MG (SPAdes) (version 2) | ecosystem: Host-associated > Plants > Peat moss >... | reverse complement strand
CCCCCACCCCCCCCCCCCCACTCATTCATCCAAGGGGTTCCACCCACTCAATAGATAATGTCCAACCCTTGAGTTTTCTTCCTATTAAGGGTTTATATCACAAAGTTTTTGGATTACAATACGATATTAACCTAGTACCCTGGCAAATTCAACATTAATTATATTATTTTCAAAAATGTTGAAATTTTCAAATTTTATTTCTTCCAAATCAAAAATATTGTGAAGGATAATAATGAATATTTGGGTACATTCATGATATAAGGAGCCACCATCACCAAGGTTGTTGTGCTTGGGAAGGACTAACTACTGTGTGGAGAACCATGTGGCATGCATTAAATGGACAGTTTTAATAAATTGATTTGGAGGGATGTGAATGAAACAAAATTCAAATTTTGTGACAGATTTCTTCACATGTTCCAACTCCGCATGAAGACATAATTGTTTGTATTGGGCATCTTTGTTCCTAGATCAACATTTGAACTAGAAATGAAACCAATCTTGGTCATCGTCAAGAAAACATTGAACATAAACTTGTATTTTCTTCAAAAAACTTGAAAATCAACAAGCAATCGCAACCTTGAAAGTTTACAAGTTGTTGCAAAAAATCCTAAATCTTGCAAAATCAACAAGCAACCATGACCTTGATAGTTTGCAAGCTGTTGCAAAAACGCTTCAAGATACACTATTCTTTGTACATAGTGATTTTTCACATTTTTGAAAGCTACCATGTAACCCCAAAATCTAGGGCTTGCACGTTGTTTGCAAAAGCTTGTAGGTTTATTATGAGCCAACTAAATGACAAGTTTTTGGGTTTTTCTATTATGGTTGTAGGTGAAATTCATCACAACCAACAACTACAAATGCACACAAATAGCCAAGAACACCAAGATCAAATGTGCTCGAAACATAATTTTGAAGGCGAAATTAGTTTTTTCAATGGTTATAATTTGTAGCTTGCCAAAAAAATTGTTTCTTTGTTGAGGTTTTCAAGGCACATGCATTCCATTCACTAATAGATTTTGGGAAAAAAAATTATTTTTACAACTCAATATTTAGTTGTTTAGGATAAAAATGACTAGGACTAGCAAAGTCGTGCGGGACAAGTTGTAATGCACACCTAGTTGTTGTGGACATGACATGGAGTCCAAAATGATTAAGTCGTTTCGAGCAAATTACATCCACATGGAATCCAATGGGTAGATCAAAAGGTGATTGGATTGTCTAAGTGGATGAGTGTGTTGATGATGTGGCAAGTAAGATTATGAATTGGCATTTGACATGGTTAAATTAAAATAGTTTGTAAAGCTATACTTACAACTATATAATTGCCATGTCAATAATTGTGTGGTTGTTATTTATAGTATTCATATGAATAGTGTAGTGACATGACAGTTATTCATATGACTAAACTGGTGAAGTAGAATAGCTGTTCATGTGACTAAGTTGATGATGTGACATAGCTTTTCATACAACTAAATTAGTGATGTGGCATATAAACATAGTGGTTGATACAACTAGAAAATGACATGTTTTATAGTTGTATATATGACTATACTAGTGGACGATGAGGTTCTGGTCTAATTGCAAATGTAGTTGCAATGCTCATTTAGTTGTTTATGCAACTTCAATGTGTGTTGCAATGGATTGCATTTGGAAATATACAATTGGTTGTATCTATTTTTAATTTAGCTACAAGTATATCATGGATCAAATACAACTACACACCCATACATGCATTAAATTGCACATGTTTTATATTTAATACAATCAAAACAAAAATCAAAACAAAACCAATAAATGCAAGTGTGTGCACCATTCCATAACCAAGTTTGAATCCAACACTACATTGCCAAAAATTGACATTTTGAACATTTTGAATAAAGTTATATGTACATAAGTCACTTTTATCCACCGCGCATATTATTGCACCCCAACTATTGTGCTTTCAGTTACTTTTGATGCCATAATGCAGAAGTTCCAACAACATCTCCTGATGACAATGGGTCAGCAATTTCATTGGGGTGCATAAGAGGATGAGTAGATATGTAAACCTCTTGTATGTTTACTCAAAACCATAACTCCTCTATTGGCATACGATGGCAGTTGTTTCAACCACAAAAGGTGTTAATTGTCCCCATTGCAACTTTATGCTATGCATTCTTTAGATTCAATAAGACAAAAACTTGTTGCGTATGAAACTACAAATACAAAAATTGCAATCATTGCATAAAAGGTTAGATACTATAGTCATTTGCAAAAAAAACATTATGATGCATTTTCAAAGTGGGGTGAGAGTCAAGAAGTGGAGCACTTTCAAAATAAAAAATGTGTGCATCAAGTAACATCTTAAGCTAGAGCATACGCTTGTGAGGTTAAGAAATTTCTATTAACTTATTTAAAGATGTAAGCAATGTGAACATGTTGAATTATAGAATGGTAAATTTAGATTTATATCAATATAAAACAAATACTTGTCATGTTCTTCTCCATAATGAAATTTATGCTACTACCCAATAAGTATAGTAGATTGAAAATTCTAGGAAATGGAATTCTGGGAAGGTTTGAAAAAAAATTAACATGCTTACCACATGTTATCTGAAAGTAGCACACTCTACATTATTTCCTCTAAGGAGCAAAACTCTTCCTCTTACCTCCTTTCTAGTATTTGCAGGTGGTCATGTTGACTTTTGACACCCATACCAACACAAAAAAACATGTCATAGTTCAACATAGCACCATGGATAACCAAAAACATTTATAAAATATCACTGAAAGGGATTTCAAACTTAAATTTTTACTCACCTAACATATAGTACATGAAATGGCTTATCATGTAACTTCAGAACCCTTTGTTGGTGATTTTTTTATTATGCCTTGTTTTTTGCACAATAAAGGCTACATTTGCTTTTGTGAGAGAATTGGAACTCTCAGAGCCATTTGTCAACTCATTCCATAATTCTACAACATCAACTGACACCTTAACTATGGTCACTAGCCCTTTTTTCTTGCCCTGTGTTTTTTGGCATTGCTTAAATGGACCTAAGACCATCTTTAGCAATGCCTTCTTTCTCCTTGGACTTTGTCTTTATATTCTCACCCCCACCATCTGCACTAAAGTTTGTGATAAGACAGGCACCATCACTAATATATAATATTGTTCTTACTCCAATATTCAAGGTTGGCTCCACTAATGGCAACTCTACAATAGGTGTTTCTTGGTGTTTTAATGCAGACTTGGGGTCAAATGGGGTGGTAGTTGATGTTGGGTTCAATGTTTTACCTATGAAGTTCATGATCATGGTCTTGAAGTTAGCTAAGACAACAACATTATTTGTTGTGGAAAGCAGAACATTAAACACCTTCCCATCCAATTGCATTTTTTTTCCTCCATTAATGTTTAGTTTTGCTCCATTTTGGCCATGTGAGTTGCCAACCTTCCATACACAACCTATGTAGCCCAATAATAGTTCATAATTCCTACACTTAAACTAAAAAGGTGTGCATGCCACATGAATTACATAACAAACTTAAAAACATGGATCTCTAACAACAATGGCAGATAATGTTCAAAGCATGATGGGAATTCATAAAATGTCCAATTTATTGAAGATCCACCTATTTGTTCTAATCATTGGAATTCTATTACAAACTCACTTACACTAGGGTTGCGCTTCCTTTTTCTTTTTTTGTTAGGGCATAATCATATACTTTCTCAAATATTAAACTAGAAGGTTTACAATTTAGTTGTTTATTTGGATGACAAAATCAGTGAACAAACTAAGAACAAAAAATGAAATACATAAAGAACCAAATAGAGCAACATACAAATTAAGCTTTTTTTCCTACCTTCCTTGTCCGACCCACATGTGACACATTGACAACCTTGCTCTGTGCCTTTGACATCTATCCTACTTTCTTCTTAGCTATCAAAGTACTCCAATATTTTTTTAACCTTTCCCATTTGTCAAGTTGAATATTCATAGGGCACATAGTTAACCCTTGTGAAAACCTTGCTTTCAACCTTTTTTTTATCCCCTTAAAAACCTATTTATTGCATTTTTGAACCGCTTGTCAAAAAGTTCATTTTCAAGATATTCATACTTAGTGTCTAAGGCCAACCTTAACTTGGCCAATTTGTCAAGATCTTGTTCATCACAATGGATGATGCTTACATTTAGCATCCATGGGACCAAGGTTTGAACACTATCATCCCATTGATTTTTTCCATCACAACCCCCATCAATTCCCCCCCCCACCCCCACCACCTTCACCTTAACTTGACTTTTTTTTCCCAACAGTTCTGCGAACTTCACAAGCAACATATTCAATTTTTTTGCAATCTTTTTTATATGTCATTTATACATTCTCCACCTTAGCCAAACTAGAAAGAAGAGGGACATTACTGTTACTTGTTTCCTTAGGAGTTTCATCGGCAATTGTACCGTTGGGAAATTCATGGGTAGTTGTAACCTTGGGAGCTTCATGGGCAACTAGTTGTCCTTGCATCCAAAGCCTTCCAAATGTAGCTAGACCTACTACTTGTTGTCCTACACATGGTTGGATAGGGGTAGAAGGGCTTAGCGCTTGTTGTCCTACAAGCAACCATGGTGCATGGTGCATAGCCCATGCAACTTGCATCCATGGAGCAGGCATTGGCCATGGCCAAGTTGTAGAGGCTTAAGGCTAGACTAAAGTGGCTTGAGGCTATAGCAAAGGTGCAACCTCAATAATAAGCACTATGGGGACCACAACAAGTAGTGTAAGGGTAGGAGTTCTTGGGATGGGAGGTTTGGGGGAGGCAATATTTGCCCTCTTTGGTATGGCAAGGAGTTGCATCTACCTCTTACATTTTATGCTAGAAGAACCAAGCATCACAACACCTGAATCTCCAAAAAAATCTAATATGCATTTTCTAGAATCACCTAAATCATGACATGTTAAAAATAAGAATTGCGAAATGAAAGTCGAACTTACTAGTTGTAATGTCATAGTCTTCATCTTCCAACATTGTATCCCTACTGAACTCTTCAGCAATTTCATTCACCTCATGCCTTTCTATTGTCTTATTATTTCCATTAAATTCGGAGCCCCACCTTTCTTTTTAATCCTACTACTTTTTCGTGCAAGGGTGACTGGTTGAAGTTTTCAGCAATACACAAGGAGTGGACCCAACTAGATCTGCCTTCTTCTAAAAAATCGACTATCTTCAAACCTCAATGGGTAAACAAGCAAGAAGCTTGTAAGAACTAAAATCCTCAAAAAAATTATAGTATGTAAGAAGCAAAAAAGGATTTCAAATCAACCCAACTTAGAAACTTTCCCACCATTGCTAAAAAGACTTACAAGCAAAAGACAATTAAAGTCTTGGGGAGCTATGTACTTTAACCTTGAATTTCTAAGATGAAATTTGTATTAGACCAATAACCTTCAACCATGTGGACATTCAATAATAAAAAAAACAACTAAGATATAAGAACAATACACCAAAGTTCAAATGACATGGACATTATTATTGTCCTTCAATTCTTGCATCTTGTAAACAACATAGAAGTGATCAAGTTCAAGTGAGGATCAACATTAGAATCTCTAAAGGTGACAAGTTGTAAGATGAAAATTAAAGAACCATGCAAGCTATAACAAATTTAAATTTTGGTAAGTAAATTATACTTACAACTTTCTAGCAGTAGCTTTGAAGGGCGCTAACATTTTCTTGTTTCTTACCACTCAAGAATCTTGCAATTTTTCATAAGAACATTTTGACCCATCACCTTTTGAATTGTCATCACCTAAATTATAATCATAGCCAAAACTAAAATCCTTAGAACATGTTCCGCCAAGGTTATTGTCACCTTCAATGTCGTCAGCAACAACATCTTAAAAATCTTTATATAATAATTTTGAAGGACTTTCTATTGTGTGCCCACTAGTATAATGCATTTTGCTTGCATTTTCATACTCCATGGAGTTTGAGATAAAAAACTTCATACACTAAGCTTTTGTATAATGAATTTCAATGTCTACGAAAACCAATGTCACTAAACATGCAGCTTTCAATGACTTGCAAGACTACAGCTTGTGCATATGAATTTGTCATATATGAAAATTAGGGTTAGATGCATAGATTTTGTACGCATTGGGTAACAATCTACCTACAAATTCATACCCTAAATCTACCACCCTTCCTATCAATAGCCATCACTTTGTATTTCATTTGTTTTCAAAATGATGTTTAGGGAAGCAAACATTTGGGAGAAACTCTAGCATGTTGGTACAGTCTTGAACTATGGTAATCATATTCAATTATCTATGGTTGTAGACTATCTAGGCTTAAAAAAAAATTGCAGTTGCACAAAAGCCTAAAGACCAAGGTTGGTTCTTGTTTTGCATTACCAAGGGGGATCCTCTTTTTCTTGGCACTTAGTAATGCACTACCTAAGCTTTGACATCTTATCAATCTATGACATTATCAACCTTGCTCCATGAAATATATGTTATTATTATAATATGTGTTCTTAATCAGACCTTAATCCAAATGGCTTTCATCTTCAAAAAAATTCATGTTTAGTTTGGATAATTGGAATTAACATAGTGGTTAACTTCATATTATTTTTGCAAAGTTTTTTCTGCACTTAGGGTGGATCAATAAATGTTCTCTCAATATTGCTTTCTTTAACTTCTATATATTCCATTTTTTGGTGAGTTGGTCTGGGATTTATTATTGAAGGGGAGGTGAACTTGTGCTCATGGAATGGATTGTATTTTATTGTTTGGAGTTTGTAAAGTTATCAAAATCTGAAGTAACTACATTTCCAAAAAATTATCTTGGTGTTCTGGCAAAAGTGAAACCCTAAGGATATAAGTTTGTGTTTTTAAATTGGGAAAGCCAAACATTAACACACAGCTAAGACATTTTTTTAATTTATTCTCAGGATACTAATGTCAGAAGTGATTATCATGCCTTTTAGGTGATTCTTGACCAAGTTGACACACACAAGCCAATTATAAAAGACTTGGACTTTAGTTTAAATGTTGCAATCCTAGCCTCAACATCAAATGATAGTGGATGTCGGATTTGGGACCTTGCAAAAGGAACCTATGTCACCTCTCTTCCATTAGTGAAGGGTGAAAGTTATGGGTTTGCCACATTTTCAAAAGATGGCACCAATCTTCTACTTTATAATGACAACTAGGAAAAGAAGTAAAAACTTTGTGTCAACATTTGATACTTCAACATGGTAGTGCAAGTAAACTATAAGAAGTTGCAAGAAGTGCCCATCTCTACCTTTGCTACTTCTAAAGATGGAAAGTAAGTACATTTCTCAAGCCCAGTTCATTAATTCACAACACCTCTTTGGAGTCAAGTTATTTAGAATATTGTTTCACTATGTGTTTCCTTGAAAAAGTCACCATTCCATGAATTATGTTTTTCAAAGAAAATTAAAATGCATATTAATTCCATAATAGAAGGCACCTAATTTGTCTGGATTATGTTCATAAACCATGACACAAGAGCTTGTTTGCTAACCTAGCCCTATAGAAAACAATACATGATTGGGACTTTGTTGTCACATATTATGGTTGTGGCAAGCAAGTTGTGAAGTGTTTTTGGTAGTTACGTACCAATTTTTTCTTTTAGTTTGCAATGTTATTTGGTTGTACTTTTGGCACAACTATGTTAGGTGTGCTTATTTCTTTTTTCCCCAACAATATCAAACTTTGATGCCCCTTCACTCGATTGCCACGTAGTGTCTAATACATGTTTGCACATCTGCAAGTTGTTTGTTATTGGAAGTTGTGAAGGTGACATTGTTATAGTTGATGTTGCAATTCTTTATGAAAAGGCATTTTTGACACACCCCTAAACTCCTCGTAAGACTCAAATGCAAGTCCGAAGGTGGAAACATCAAAAGAAGGAATGCGAATACACTCTTTAACTCACAACACTCCAAGGGTAGAAAGGCATGTTGGAGCTCCAGGATGGGGACTAGGACAATTGATAAGTGGGTCAATTATTTGCGCGGGCCTACACAAACCAAACAATAAGTTGATTAATGCATAATTGGAACACTTTTGATGCATGGACGAACCATGGGCACACACGGACTCACAAGACTCACCATGACCTTGGACTTGGGGGAAGCCATGACCATCCCACTTATAGTGTTCTCTGTGATGAGCCACAGGAGTTACATTCAAATGTCATTTTGTCTTTGGGTTCCCAAGTTGAAAGTCACGAAATTCCCAAAATTGAGTCTTCCAGAACTTTGGAAGGCCATAACTTCTTGTGCAAACCTCTGATTAAGGTGAGATCTGAAGCAAAGCTACAACCCTTGTCAAAAACATTTCAATGATATGTGGCACTCCACCTGCACGAAAGTAAATTAGGGCGATTCATGACTTTTAGTGGTCAGTAGTCAAATTGGCAATTTGACTCCCGGCCATTCTTTTGGTTGTAACTTGGGTTTTAAGTACTCAAATGGGTCATGCAAGTGCATTTTAAACATCTATGTTTTAAGATATTTTCAATGGTATAAGAAAATTTTCAATCCAATAGTTTTGACCCCTTGAAATTACTCTTTGAAAATTTGGAAATCCATCGCAATTCTGACTTCCAAAGTGGAAGCCCACTTGGGAGTGTGTGGGATCATTCCCTTACAATCTCCTACATTCTCATGAGCACAAAATGTGACTTCCGGGCTTCACTCTCGGCCTGCACCTTTGCAAGCCCTTGCTTTGGTTGTGAACCCAAAGCTAGGGTTGCAACAATTTTACTTTGTGAGGTTTTTTGGGATTTAAGACTATATGCCCACAAATGATTTTACAACTTCAGTGTCAACGTGGTGATAGATGGCAATAGAATCAACCTTGGGCTACAGGGCACAATAAGTAGGAATTAGAAACTAAAATCCACTTCCATGTGATCAAAACCTTTTCTTTATTACAATAGTTATTATTTCATGTTTGCAAAGGATTGATGTTGTACTAATCTTAGATGTACCCCAATATAACAAAAAATAGGCTTAATGTAACATATTTTTAATGTGAGTTGACTGTTGTTGATTATAGAGACTTAAGGAATGCAAGTCCATCTAGAAATTTAATACATGATTTTTACATCTTGATGTGCACCAAAACAATATACACTATGCAAAAACCCTACAAGTGTGCATGGGGGCAACAATTTAATGTAGGTGACACAATAGTTGCTAGTAGGTATTATCAAAAGTGGGGACAATCAAAGCACTCTTATGGGTTTTTGAAAAAATCTCAAGTTGTTGTTTGGGACATTTGTAATGTTAGAGCCATTAAGTTCCCAATGGTGCCTACAAGCCATAGGGTTCAGGGTAATGACCCTATGTACAAGCTTCTACACCATGTAGAAGATGGAATCAAAGAGGTCATAACTACCTTGGACTAATTTGATTTGATAAGTGATGTCAAACCCGTTGAACTTACAACTTTGCAATTGGTAGAATTAATTTTAAAGATTTTGATGTTGTAATTTGACAATTTGTTTTACATTGTTCAAATGTTTACTAACTTGCACTAGATCGTGTCATTTTGTTCACTTGCGCCCCCTTCAATAAGTGTTTTTATTTTTCTTAGATCCCATCAATATTCAAATTGTGGTGGGTGATCAATTAAGGACAAGTAGCATATTAAAGAATCAAGATTTTATTTTAAAAGTAAATTACTTTTTCTTAAAGGTAGGTCCAAATTATGTGAATATTTTGTGATTAGTCTTTAAATGGGATCGTTGCATCAATTGATTGTGCTTATGATTGTTTTGTAGAGTCACATGAACAACCTTGATTACAACCCCCATCAATTTATAGAATATAAAGCATGCCACTAAACTAAATTATGTATTTGATCAACTAATTTTTATTTATCTACTTTTCATTTAAAAAAATTCCTCATGGTTTTGAACACCATACTTGACTTTGTTGACCTCCAATTATAGTGCTTGTATGAGTGTAAATAATGAACATGTGATGTTGCCTATTTGTTGGCATGTGAAGTAGAAACCTATTTGGAGGGGGATATAGACTCATGTGGGTGTTAACCAAGTTCCACTAACCTTCTTTTTATACACACTATAGTTTGAACCTTTATCTCCCAATTGTGCATGCCCTTTCCCTAGGTAAATGTGTTTTCCCATGCTTTTAATGAATAAGGTTGATGTTATGAACATGGTTTAAGATGGTAGTGGCTTTGATGTTTAAGATCAGCAATAGCTCTAATGTTCTCAGTTTAAAAAGTTGTTAATATTGAACTTTCTTCATCTTCAACTTCTGCATCCAAGTTCTTGCATTTCTTTACTAAAATCCAATATCTCGGGTTTAATTTGATAATTCATTTATAACATTTAGCGCATGTCTTTTTTTGTTGGAAATCGAAGAATGCATATTATTGTAATATATTTTTCTCTAGCATTCAAATGACATATAGATGTTTTTAATGAAAGGGAAGGGGAGATAAACAAAAAATCTAGTATAGGTACTATATGAATTAATGTTTAAATATTCTTTTTTTTGAAGCTTATGAACTAGATTCGGCATACACCAGAATGCTTATGATGTAGTCATGGACTTAGTGTTGGACCTTTTCCAATTGGGAAAGTTGTGAAGTTGGTTGTGCCACTAATGCTATTGATTAACATTGCAACAATGTATCAAGTGTTATCTATTGCCCATATTCTTTATGTTCCTTATAGGATCACCATTGTGTAATCCATCTACATGGTTCAAGGATTTCCTTTTGCATCAACTTGTACATATATTACATGTGGGCACAAAGATGCCTACACTTTTTGCAAATCTAATTTTTTTTAATTGTTGATTGGTGGTTGGATACTGAATATTGGTATTCATGAGCTTTGGAAAATTGTGAATTACAAAATTACATAAAGATGCTACCTAATACAAGGTAAGTTTGTCTCATATCACTACATGGTATTGATACTATTAGCATGGCAATTGGGTAGATTCATGGTCATTAAATACATAGATTATTGGTTACTAAATGAATGCCAAAGGAAGCACATGTGTATTCATATGCAGCATATGTCTTCAAAAGCTTGTTTTCGT
>Ga0209208_10011915_pt1 | contig 11090 bp, 4 predicted proteins | sample S1TSphfallax_3_FD_187694 | JGI IMG/M metagenome (GOLD analysis project Ga0209208, IMG submission 187694) | Host-associated microbial communities from peat moss isolated from Minnesota, USA - S1T2_Fd - Sphagnum fallax MG (SPAdes) (version 2) | ecosystem: Host-associated > Plants > Peat moss >... | reverse complement strand
ACCTTCCTTTTGAGTTTTTATTTCTCGTATTAGTCTTTTTAGTGCCTAAGTCAAAGGGATAGCTCATTGTCTTATAGTAGTGCTGGTATCAGCTCTCCTTTTTAAGTATTTCAGTGACCTTCAGAAATTAATTGTCAACTTCCATTACTTTCATCCTTACAGTCCTCAAAATCTTCTCATGACAACTTGATCTCTCTGTCTTCTTATTGTACATGTGTTTCCAATCTCCTACTTCACTCAATTGTATTGCAGCGATCAATCTGGGCTTGACTGACAAACAGCTCAAGTTTCCCCGCATCATTCCAGTAGTTCTCCTCTGGGATCATTCATATGACTTCACTCAAGAGACCATCAATCAAGAAGGTTCCAGAGCTCAGCAGAAAAAAAAGGAGCATCAAAGGAACAGAAGGCTGTTGTTCATATGTGAGAGTAAAATAGGAAACAGGGGAAGGCAATATAACTTACAGGATTGCCATTGCTGCTCAATACACAACAGCAGATTCAGGGAGGAAATTAAGGAAAGTTGAACTCCTCCATGAAAGAACTTAATTGGCTTACGTTTCTCTTAACCACATTCACCAGCCCGAATATTATAAATCCCTCATGAACATGAGACCAAAGAGAGGCATTCTCAGGTTGCCTGAAAAGGGAGGGAAGAAAACAGGGATCGAGTCTAAATTGAACTGAGTTTTGAATAATGAATTCAGAGAGATAGAGTTATAACAAACCTCAGATATCCCTCAAATATGGGCCCGAATTCAACGCAAATTCAACGTTCCAAGAAAAGAGAGGATTCAACATTCAAATATGAGCAAGAATTCAACATTCAAATGGAGAGGGAATTCAATGTTCAAATATGAGCAAGATTATTCAAACCAAAAATGTGATATAGGCAACTTTCACATATATGGAATATTTGTATAATAATATAGCAAAGGTCATACAAAAACTATCAACAACACTAAATGTTTAAGAGATTTTTTTGTTTAGAAATTCATTTCAACTCATCAAAGTCATAGTTGTGTTTCACATTATATTGGACATTATCATTAGAAATAATTGTCAAAGGAGCAACCAAAGCCTCCCCATGCAAAGTGGTTTCTACTTGTGGGATAAATTGTTGAATATCTTAAAATTAATAGGGGCAAACATGGCCAACAATCAAAATTTAACACAAATGTGAATTGAAATGAGAAGTTGAACTTGTCTTGGACCAAGACAATTTCAAGAATGTAGCCTTTGTCATATGTACAATTGCTTTGAGCCATTTGCTTTCAATGGTCAACAACACAAATTCACCATTGGTTGCAGTAAAACCATAAAAAAAGCTTGATTTTTGAACTTTTGATTTTGAACAACAAGCATTACAATAAACATTGCATGTAGGAGAGATGATGACATCCTCTATGACACACCCCCAAACTCCTTGAGTAACCAAATATGGGTCCCAAAATGAAACAACAAAAAAAAAAAAAAAAATCGAAACATGCTCCTTAGCTTGCAACACTTCTAGGGCCAAAGGGCCAGAGGGTGTGCTAGAGCTTCAAAATGGGGCTAGAATGAACTCATAAGTAGAAGTTCAATACGAAATTAACCTACACAACCAAACAAAAAAAACAGTTAAAAAAAGTTAGATGTAAGTGGTGTGACAAACTTAATAAGAACAACTTCAAGCTCAAACTTTACATGACTTGCAACTTTTAAAAAGAAACACCATTCCCTTCTCTATAGTATATTTTGTAACTCTTTGTGTGGGCTACATCCAAATGGCACTTTTTCCTAGGACTCCTAAATGAAAGTTTTGGAGTCCCAAAACTAAGATTGTTACTATCTCGAAAATTTGGCCATTTCTATATTCCTCAAATCAAGAATATTTGAAACATGCATGAACAATATCTTATAGGCCTCAAAAAGATCTTTTCAATGTATATGGCATACCCCAATGAAAGTTCATTTGACCCCTATTCTAAAAGGATTTGTGGTTGGGAGTCAAATTTTCAATTTGACTCTTAGACTTTCTTTTTATCATAACTCATACATTTCATATTTAAACGAACAATGTGAGGGCATTTTAGGTAACTAATTTTAGGTAACTAGACTTTAAAACCCTTCTAACGGTATTTTGGAAGCCCAAATTGGTGATTGTTTGCCTTTCCAACTAAGGTTCTAAATATTTGAGACTCTCGTACAAATGCCCCTTTCAAAGTGGGATTGCACTGTGAGACTCATTAGGTTCACTCTTTTGCACTATCCCCCATTTGTGAAAACGTGTTTCATTCCAGAACATTTTTTTTTGACCTCATGTGCTTTTACATCCCACATTTAGTTACAAACCCAATGTTAAAGTTGCAATAATTTACATGACAATTTCGACATTTTTTTGAAATGGAGGTGCAATAAGGTTGACTATGAATAACACATTGGTCACTAAAATGTGAAAAAGATAGATTAAGGACAAAAAAAAACCCAAACAACCTACACATACATACACACAATTACACACAAAATATAACAAGAAATAATGAAAGGGATAAAAATAATATGTAATAAAAAATGTTGCATATATATATAATAATCAAACCAAAAGTAAAGAAAAAAATTGAACATTTCCCCCAATAATTATTAATTCTAAGAAGCCTTACTCAAAAAGGTGAAGGTGTTGATGTTTGAACTTTTAAAACAAAATATCAACCAAAAAAAAAAAACAAGAAGACTTGTTTAAGGAAGAAAAATAACATTAAAATCCCCTACTTTCAAACCTGATATCTTCCTCATTTCTTATTCATTTGAATGACTTAAAATGCTATGGATGTGCCATCTAAAGTTTTACAAAAAACATTTGAAGTGAAAAAAAATGGAACAATGTAAAAAGGTCTTAAAATCCAGAACATAAATTGTTCTTATGTGCCCAAATTGAACGTTGACCCCTTCACTTCCAAAAAACAAATATTGTTCATTCCTTGACCAATTTGAATGATTTTTGCAACATTGGATGTGCCATGTGAAAGGTTACAAAAAAAAATCAAGAGCTCCAAAAGCAATGAAACAACTTTAAGTATTCATAAGTACTTGTCTTTAAGTGTTTATGATAGGCATGTTTACCTAAACATGCTTAAACCTATGTGATTGTGTTTCCATGAACACAATCTTGATATTTTATTCCATATCCCTTGCCCAAAGATGAATTCCAATCAATTAGATAACAACGAACCTTTTTTTTTTTTAGTTTCAACATAGATTTTTTAAATCTAGAATGTCTTATACTTGCCATTTTAATTCTTATAGAAATGATGACAATAAGAAATTTTCCTTTACAACTCTCCATACCTAGTTATTAAAATAAAATAAAATTTTGGGGGTTAAAATAAAACTTATCATCAAAATGGTCTTTTTCATCATGGTCAAATGAAAAAATGCCTAATGGCCACCAAGCTTTTTTCCCACCCAATTTTATTCATTTTTAATATATATTTTTGAGTTGAATGAAAAAAATTTGCCTAGTTGTTCCTAAGCATTTTTTCACCCAAACTTGATGAGAGGGAAATTGTCTTGTGATCATTAAGTATTTTTCCATTCGAATTTTTTTTATGGGTTGATTGAAAAAAAATCACCTAATGACTACCAAGTTTTTTTCCGCTAAATTTGGTGGGAAATTGTTTTGTGGCCACCAGGTGTTTTTTCACCCAAGAGTTATGAGAAATTGCTTAATGGCCACAAAACCTTTTTCAATGGATCATGGCAAGAAATCCTAGTGGCCACCAAACATTGTTTCCACCAAGCAAGAAAAAATTGAAAAAAATCTTGACCCAAATGATTTAAAAAGAAGTTTACCTTTTTTAGTGTAGTTATACAATTGAGAAAAATGAACTCAAGTAGTTTCATCAATGACCTTGGTGAAATTTGTGTAATGTCATGCCTTCAAATATTGATTTCTTTTGGATGTTGTTATCACATTCATGTTTAAGACCATAACACATCAATTTCTATTATATGACTCAAAAAGTTGTTTATACTATTTTTGAAATTGTTGGACATCACAAGAACATCTTGGTCAAATTCACCCACTCCATCTATAATCATTAAAAAAAAATTCACCAAGTTGTCATCCCCTTTTCCCTTTGCACCAATAATGATGACAACAATGGTAGTAGAATTCCAACTCTAAATAGAACTTTAAATAGAGCTTCTAAGTTTCCTAAATGTGTGGAAAAACATAAGAATCAACTCAAGTTGGAATTTGAGAATTAACAACACAATGGTTGTCAACTAAATTATAATGACAACATGCATATGACCTTTCTCAAAGCCCATTTTTGCATTGTGGTTCAATGCCAAAATTTTCAACCCTCACAAACATGCCCTTTTGTAAATGTCACTCATGCATTTTTATATGAAGTGATTTCACCTTCAAATTGATTGTGGTTAGAACTACCCTATCCAACAAATCATTACTTGAAGCAAAGTAATGGAAGTTCCAAGCACCTTTGCTTCAAAGGCAATATCTTTAATTTCAAAATTCAAATCACTGGTTACAATAATTAATTAACTTCCTCCACTACAATAATAAACATTGTGCAAAACAAAGAAAGTAAAATTTACTAAAAATGGATTTCACAATAAATAAGTGAGGTAGCACAATAGATGCACTTGACAAAACACATTTGAAAAAGCATGCACTCACAAGGGAAGCAAAAAACAATTATGCAAAATGAAAACTTAAGCTAAGCATAATCTACAATGTAATGAAAAAGTGAAAACAACAAGCACACAATGTTATTTTAAGCTTGGGACAAAAATTTAAACCTTATCCTTTTATTATTAATTAATTAATTAATTAAAATTTATTATCTTTAACTATAATTAAAATTCAAATAATTTTATTCATGACTTGCCAACTAGGTAATAATCTAATAATGAGCAAAATATCAATACCTTTTTCATTTCACAAGTTTTAACCATGTATCTCATGGTTCACACGCTTGCGACGCTCCGCCTCTGCGACGCTCCGCCTCTGCGACGCTCCGCCCGCGGCTCCGCACGCTCCGCAACGGCTAGTTTCCGCGATGAACTCTCCGCTCCCTGAGAGTGCATCAGAGAGCACCCGTCCCTCACAGTCCCTCTCACGATTTCTTTGATTTTTCTTTGTAATTCCGCAATGGCGATGATGAATCTATGCTCGGATTCAGGAGAGCAATGCGAATCCAAAATGAACGAATGTCGTCTCGTCGCAGACAGAATTCGAGAAGCAGGTCGGTGCGATCGTCCAGAACTCGGCAAGCTCGAAAACAGCAAGCGGCTCTCGAACGAAGCACCCGCTCTCCCGATCTCAAGCTATGAAGGCACTCCTTCATCAAGGAACCGCCTTGCTCGGCCGGAGCAAGATCCCGATCAACACTCTCTTGAGGAAGGTACCTGCCCTCCGGGGGGGGAGCGACTCGGAGAGAAGAACTCGGCAGATCGAACTTCGGCGCTCTCGGTCGCTCCGGAGGATCAGACAAAACACCCGAAGAGAAGAGGAGAAGCCCAAAGCAGCCAGGTGCGCAGCGATGGCAGAACGGATAACTCCAACTCTCAACGGACACTCTTGTCGGAAACTCCGAAGGGAGGAAAGGCGCAGCCGGATCGGCGCCCGACCGAGCGCTCTGCGAGCAAAAATCACCCTCTCCAGGTACCTCAGAATCCCTCCCCTCTCCTTTCATGCACAGAAATCCTATCTGATGCCACCAGGAAAGGCCCCGGACCTGCGATTCCAAGTGCCGAAGCCTCCAAAGCTTCCGGTGCAAAGGAGTCACGGAAAAAGCAAGCGGCACCCCCCGTGAGGGATCCCCCAACTCCATCTCTAAATGCGCTCCCAGGCAGCGGGTCAGGACTCTCTCCCCATCCAGGGGAAGAAAACCAAGGCCCATCGCCGGTTGATTACACTCTGGAGATTGAACCGGTTTTCCCGCAAGACATGGTGCTAGACCTGAAGAAATGCGCGGCGCAAAGAGCGCGCAAAACGGTGATCGGAAGGACACTAGGAGGCAGAGCCTCACACAAAGATCTGGTAGACTGCCTCAAGCTACACCTCCCAGCGCCTTTCGCCACCATAACACTTCTAACCAGAGGATACTTCGAGATCCTCTTCGAAGATGAAGAAGGAGCCAAAGCCACGAGGAAGCTCGCGGCCGTGGAATGCAGCGGATGGGCCCTTTCCTTCTCAAAATATTCAGAGAAATTCAGGCCGAATGAACTAGGAGCAGAAAAGCTCCTCACACACTCCATCAAGGTACAATTCCCTGACCTTCACGTTCAATTCCGCACAATCAAAGCGCTGACCATAATGACCAGCTGCATCGGAGAGGTCCTAGACATAGAGTCGCTCGACTCTTACATCAAACGACCGGCTGGGCCAATGGTCACGGTCGAGGTCAGAGACATTAGCAAATTGGCGGGGATCATCAAGATCCCCTCACTGGCTGAAGAGGCAGACGAAGGAGAAACAACTCCCCAACGAATCCTATACTCAGGGCTGCCGAATCAGTGCAGAAAGTGCCGGCGCTTTGGGCACCTGGCCAGAGCGTGTCCACAAAACAAACCTCCACCTCAGGGAGGGACCACCGCAACGAAGCCCCCCCCCCTCAAAGGGAGCTGGAAAACAGCTCCGAGAAAGACTCCTGACGCGCAACGTTGGAGACAAACAACAACGGCCAACACGGCAAAGGAACAACCGGACCACGAGATGAAGGACTCCTCAGAGCCTTCAACTTAGCCGGAAGACACAGGCAAACACGCTCGGGAACTCCTAGCCGAAGGGCGCCAAAAGTTGAAAGCTCTCCGGAATTCCGCACCAACCTTCGGAATTCAGGAATTGGCCAGCGCCCAGGCTCGCAACCCGGCCGCAAAGTCAAATCCCTTCGCAATTCTAGGAGAGGGCAACGCAGGAAAGGCGTCCCTTTTGGAAGAATAGGAGGTGATGATGGATGGATGGTCTTTTCAAGGCCGTAAGAGGCACGAGCATAAGCAGACCCCACCCCGACAGGTCACGCAGCAGCCCTCCCCACACCTCCCCCTCAAAGAAAGCACCCCAGGAGGGAAGAGAGGCCAGCTACATTCGGAGGTCCACCCCTCCTATTTTACCTCCCTCAACATACAAGTCCCGCCCGGCAAAGAACCACTCAGAGCCCGAGTCTGGCCGGTCCTCACCAGGACTAAAGAGGAAAAAAAGGAAACTCTGGTGCATTGCAGAAATCAATCCCAACCAAACCTCCCCCTCTACTTCAGAATCTCAGGCCCACCTGAAGCAGCGGAAACGGAATGGACTCAGGAATCAGCAAAGGCCGACCTCATCCAACGCCTTGAATTGGAGCTAGAGGAGAACATCCTGAGATTCAAATGGTGCATCAAGGAACAGCCCCACCTAGAATGGAGCTGGCAAGAAGAAAAGAGCAGAGGAGGGATGGATTGTACCATTCTAGTGCACATCGACACGGGATCCAGCGCCCTAAGCACCGAGAACAAACGACACCTTCATTGGAAGGTCCTTGATCCCAGTCAGGAATTGAACAATGACATGGAGTTCTCCACCCCGGCACACAACCTGCTGAGGAAGACGGACACAGGGAACTCTGCACGCCAGACCCACAGGAATAACTCAACAAGCCTCCTAGCATCGCCTCAGGCGGCAAGGAAGAAACGATTCACAAAACTGGACTTGGATCTAATGATAGCCAGGACACCGGGATCGATCGGCCCCCCGGCCGCCCGAAACATGCTCACCTATGATTGACAAACCGCTAGCACTGGTATCCCTCAACATAAGAGGACTAGGTAGGGCCTCAGCCAAACCCAAGGAAATCAAAGCTTGGCTGGCTTCGCTCCAAGCTCCTCCTCAAATCACGCTCATCCAAGAGCACCACATAGGGAAGGACAACGTCCAACACCCCGACAAAGGAAAAGGACTAGAATTCTGGAGAGGGAGCTCCTTCTGGAATCACGCCATACCGCTCGGGCGCTCTCAGAGGAGCAGAGCGGGAACCGCCATTTTCATGGATAGAACAACGACCCCGCTCATTAAGGATCATGGCATCCTAGTAGAGGGCAGAGTGCAATTCGTAACCCTACACGCACCTGATAACGGAGTGCTCACAATCATCAACGTGTACGCCTCCCAAACCTCCACCGAGAGAGCGCTCCTTTGGAACAAAATAGCTCAAGCCGACTTCACATCGGACCACATTATCCTGGGCGGCGACTTCAACCATCACCTCGAAAACTTGGACCAGGAGAACACACTCGGCCCAAGGAAAATGCACAGAAGAGAGGCCGCGGCTTGGCACCGAATGACCTTGAAGTACGGCCTCACGGACGCATGGCTCCTCGACAGCTTCCACAAGCAATCACAGAAAGTGTTCACGTATGACAATGGGAAGGCAGGCAGTCAATCGGCGCTCTCAAGAATAGATAAATTCATGATCTCACAAACGATCGATGAGAGAGGAGGAAGAATTGAGGTCACGGCCTCAATGAGGAAACTCACCGATCACTCGCCCGTGTGCATCAAAATCTGGGGGAGCCTCGGCCCCTCCCAAAACACGCCAGGATACTTCGACGTCTCGCTTCTAAGCGACGAACGAAGAAGGAAGGACATGCTGGAAGCCTGGATCGGAGAGGACCCGCTCCCCACGATCGACCAGAATTGGGCGCCGTGGCTGGAAGCTGCCACCGAGAGAACCACGCAACGCAACCAACGCCTATCAAAAGAGAGGAAGCGTGCTCAAGGCGCTCAGATAAGATCTTGCACGAAGAAAATTCTCTTAGCAAAAATCCAGCTACAAACGAACCCCACGGACAAGGAGATAAGAGGAATTCTATCAGACTCGCAAAGCAAGCTCACGGAAGTGTTCCAAAGCTCGGTCGAGCGAAACAGACAACTCTCAGCCTCCAACTGGCTCAGGTACGGGGACACGTGTTCTAAAGTTTTTTTCGACTTCCATCGCGCGGGAAACAAAAGGTCCCTACTGAGAGAGCTAGAAACTGAGGGAGGTACGGTCTCCGAGTAGAACGACCTCACCCAGTACATTACGGAATTCTACACGAGGTTGTACTCCTCCAACGCAAGTACACCTGGCACGGAGGAAGCCAAACAACGATGCTGGACAAGCGTCCCGACCAAGGTCTCGGGGGAAATCAACGAGACCCTGACCAGGCAGCTCACACTGAGTGAGATCCTCACGGCTATCAAGGCACTCCCCAAAGGCAAACCCCCCGGGAACGACGGCCTACTCATGGAATTTTTCCATGAGTGTGCCGAGGAAACGGCACCTGTCCTGTTGCAAGCCTTCACAGCAATGCTCGGCAACGGGAGAGCCTCGGCCGAAATAAACAAAGGAGTGATAACACTAATCCCCAAATCCGGAGACAGGGCAAAACTCAACAATTGGAGGCCTATTACTCTTCTGGGCAGTACCTACAAAGTCCTGGCAAAGGTACTAGCCGGAAGGATTAAGGCGGCCCTCACCCACATCATCCGGCCGAACCAAACCGGCTTCGTGGAGGGCAGGAGCATCATAGACAATACATTTATGGCCCAAGAAGCCCTTGAATGGGCAGAGGAGAGCGAGCAAGACCTAGTCTTACTCCTACTCGACTTCGAAAAGGCCTTTGACAGAATCGAATGGGGGTTTTTGTTCACGGCCCTGGCCAAACTGGGCTTCAGCGAAACCTGGATCCGATGGGTCAAGACCCTCTACCTAGAGGCCTCCTCAGCTATAAAGGTCAATGGCACTACCGGGCCAACCTTCCAGTTGGCTCGCTCGGTCAGGCAGGGCTGCCCTCTAGCGCCCTACCTGTTCATACTGGCCACGGACGTCCTGGGCCACATGCTTGCCGACCCAAAGTATAAAGTGGAAGGACTTACCCTCCCCAAGGGAGGGCTGGTCAGGGACCAGACATTCACTGATGACACAGCCTTGTACTTGCAAGGGTCCCCCTCCAACCTGGATAGGGCACAGAACGTCCTCAACATTTTCTGCCAAGCGTCAGGGGCCAGGGTCAACTGGCACAAATCAGCCGCGATTTGGGCCAGTAAGAACAAAAGGGAATGGCACTGGGGGGAAAACGCAGGACTCAAATGGATCCCGGATGGGGAAGGCACCAGGTACCTCGGAGTCCAAGTGGGCTCCCACCTTCCCCCAGAGGCGAATTTTGAGAAAATGAAGCTATCCTTAAAAAACAAGCTCATTAGCTGGAGCAACAATCGACTATCCCTCGCGGGCAGAATTCTGGTTGCAAACCAAGTTTTGCTAGCCTCAATGTGGTATTTAACAGCATCCTGGAACCCTGATCCCAGGATGTGCGCTCAAATCAGGGGTATAGTAAGAAACTTCATTTGGGGAGGTCGTGACACCCCAGCACGGGCCAAGGTAAAATGGGACACAATGGTGATGCCAACCTATAGAGGGGGGCTGGGGATTATTGACCCCAGGGCTCAGTCGGAAGCACTCCTGGCTAAGCTTCTCACCAGAGGTCTCGCACCCGGCGGAGAACCTTGGAAAGAACTTATCAAGCACAAGGCCGAGCAAACCAAGCTACAGGTACACAGCAAAGGTCCCAACATAGCAGATATCAATTGGATCTTCGCAGCAAAGAAACTCAAAAAAACCCACGGTTCAATGTGGAATAGTATAATAGGAGCCTGGTTGAAGGTTAGACCCGGTCTCATCAAGACGGACCCAACAAACAGCGCTGAAATACTCAGGCAACCTTTGTTCGGTAATCCCTCGATACTCAACGCCAACGGCTCCCCGCTAGGGATAAGCGGACTGAGAGAGGGCAACGCATTCGCCCACTCGGGTCACTCCAGAGTCAAGGATCTCCGAAAGGGAAAAAGCAAGGAGTGGAAAAACCTCAACGATTTGTCAATGAGCCATCATCCTGCAAGTAGAGATAGCCTGGCTAGAATCATAGCAAGCATCCCCTGGAACCCAGAAGAGCTCAACAACAGAGTACAAGCAGGGGACTGGATAAGCAAACCAGACCCAAGCATGCGCACCTCCCCGGACTGGATCTATTATGTGCTCGAATCCCACCGAGGCACTGCCAAGGTCATT
>Ga0209208_10011914_pt1 | contig 11090 bp, 6 predicted proteins | sample S1TSphfallax_3_FD_187694 | JGI IMG/M metagenome (GOLD analysis project Ga0209208, IMG submission 187694) | Host-associated microbial communities from peat moss isolated from Minnesota, USA - S1T2_Fd - Sphagnum fallax MG (SPAdes) (version 2) | ecosystem: Host-associated > Plants > Peat moss >... | reverse complement strand
CGCCCGGATACGTCACGGTGATCGTGACTTCAGGCGGCGCAATTTCTGGGTATTGCGCGATCGGGAGGCTGAGAATCGAGATGCCGCCGACCAGGACCACAATGATGGCGAGCACCCAGGCAAAGACCGGGTGATCGATAAAAAATCGTGACATTTATTCGTTCGACGGTGTGATGGAAGGTGCGGCTTCTGCAACCGGCGTGACGGTGGCACCTGGGTGAAGACCCGTCAGGCCGTCGATAATAACGCGGTCACCGGCCTTTAAGCCGCTCGTCACGACCCATTGGTTATCGACGACCGCGCCGGTCTGGATGATCTGCAGCACGGCCTTATTGCCGCTGCCAAGCAGTATAACGGTGGCGTCGCCATGGGTGTTATGCGAGACCGCCTGTTGCGGTACGACAATGCCGTTTTGGCGCACACCTTGGCTGAGGACGGCATGGACATACATGCCAGGCAGCAGGAAATGATCGGGGTTTGGGAACGTCGCGCGCAGCAAAACCGTGCCGGTGCTCTCATCTTCGGTCACCTCGGTGAACTGTAGCGCGCCTTTCAGGTTATACATGCTGCCGTCTTCCAATTGGAGTGCAACCGGAACGTCCCCATTGGCATCTTTCGCCATATTGCCGTTTGCAAAACCTACCTGCAGTTGCAGCCGCAAAGTCGATGGTTCTTCAACATCGACATAGATGGGGTCGAGTTGCGTGACGGTTGCCAGCACAGTGGTTTGGCTTGCTGTCACCAACGCGCCCGGTGTTACGCTGGAGGCACCGATATGCCCAGAAATCGGTGAGATGACCTTTGTATAGTTGAGGTTGATCTGCGCTTGCTCGACACTGGCACGGGCCGAGGCGACGTTGGCGACGGCTTCCCCGGCGCCGGCGACGGCATCGTCGTAATCCTGCTTGCTGATAGCCTGCGCGGCGGCCAATGGTTTGTAGCGCTCCGCCTTGATGCGTGCCGTGATCAGCGCGGCCTGGTCATAGGCCAGGGTCGCCAGCGCCGTATCATAACTGGCTTGATATGTTGCTGGATCGATTTGATAAAGCTGCTGCCCGGCGGTGACGTCGCTCCCCTCGGTGAACAGTCGCTTCAAAATTATGCCACTGACCTGCGGCCGCACATCTGCGGTCATCTCGGCATCGGTACGGCCCGGCAACTGCGTTGTCCAACTGACGGGTTGCGGCGTGATGGTGATGAAGCCGACCTGCGGCGGTGCCGGTGCAGGCGGCGCGGCCTTCTTACCACAGCCTGAGATGATGATCAGAAGAGCTGCAGAAACAAGGCCTATCAAATATCTTGACGAACGCGTATTCATTGCGTGACAGGAATTACTGGGATTTGCAGGAAGGACTGGTGATCGCCGCCCCCGTGAATCACATGGACACCAGCGTTCATGGTCGGCAGCGGCGGCAGCTTGGGCATGAATGCCAGCATGCCCGAGGGGGCCGGCCCCGGCGGTGCGGTGAACTCATGCCCCGCGATTGTCAGCCGCAGTTGCTGACCGGCATGAAAGACTTCTGATGCGGGCATGATGGCGATATCGAGCAGGACGATCTCGCCAGGATGCAGCATCTCGGGTTGGTCGAACGCTTGGATCGGCATGAAATCCGTAAAGAGCGCGGGATCGAGTTTTCGCAGCGATGCCCTTAAACGGCCATGCGTCCCGGCCGGCGGGATCGGAAAATATTGGCGCGCACTTGTCTCGTTCGGCACTAAAAGCTTGCCGTCTCTGTCCAACTTCTCCACCAGCACGAATAAATCTGTTTCATCGGCATTCTTCGCCTCGACCCAGAGATGGGCCTTCAAATAACCTGTTAGCTGGGTGTCGCTAGCGAAGCGGAAGGTGAACACGCTCTGACCCGTGGCAGCGGGATAGCTTGCCTGAAATTCCGCGGCTGCCGGCGTCAGCTGGAGTTGCTGATCAGCACCCAAATAGAGGCGCTTGTACTGCGTCTGGGGCAGCGGCCAGTCCGTATACGGCACGTTCAGCTTGTCTTCACCGCCGGGGTCCAGAACGGCCATACGGACCTTGGGCGTCGTCTGCCAGCCATTATCGGCGCCGCGCAAAAAATGGTCAAAGAATTTGAGGAGATCCGCTTCGTTGGTCTCGTCGTATTGGTCCGTCCATTCCTGCCGGTTGTTCACGCGCAGCCATTTGTCCTTGGATCCCAGGCGCCTAAAACCTTCAAACGTACCCATCCGGTGCAGATCGGTAACCACGTCCGTGACAGCGTAGGTTGGAACGGTGATCGCCTCGAGCCTGGCCGCTTTATCCTGCCAATACGCATCCATCAGCGGATGATCTTCCACCATCAGATCAGGCCGCTCCACCCGGGCCGGGCCGGCGAGGTGCGTGAAAACACCGGCCAGGAAGGATACATTGGGAATGCCGCCAAACATCATATGCTGCCGGTACACGTCGCTCGTAGCGTTCCATGGCGCAATGGCGGACAAATGCGGCGGCTTGTTTTCGGCGATGAACCATTGCGCCATGGCCAGCCAAGATGTCCCGTGTAGGGCGACCTTGCCGGTACTCCAAGGCTGCTGAGCGATCCATTCGATAACGTCGTAACCGTCCTGGCCATCGACGCTGCCCCAGGCATGGATATCGCCTTGCGATTTGCCGGCGCCGCGGGGGTCGGGGTTTATGATCGCGTAGCCTTGTGCGACCCAGAAACCAGCGTCAGGCCCCTCACTCTTGGACAGGCCAGTAACATCGATGGGGTCCACGCCCGACTGGACGTCCTTTTGGGGAATTGTTTTGCCGTACGGGCTCCAGGCGACAATGGCTGGCACCTTGCCACCGCCTGCGGGGCGCAGAATGTCGGTGTAGATGGTGACGCCGTCGCGCAATGTGACCGGCACATCGCGTTCCCACTGTATGTCGCAGGTCAACGGCTTGGCGGCGGGCGAAAAGACCGAACCTTTTTTCAGAATTGTGGTTTGTGCGCCGAAAACGTAATCGGCAGGCACCGGCGCGGCGGGCGCAAACACGACGTTCCAGCTGGCCGGATAGGCTGGCGCGCGCGGCGCCGATGTCTCACATGCCAAATCATGCGGCAGATCCGTCATGTCGGCACTGCTGTTCCACAGCTCAAGCGCTTTTGCCTGGTCATATGACGCATCCGACGACGGGGTTTCGCGACCGTCAGAGACGTATGTTCCGGTCGCAGGCCCTTCCGATCCGGCGGCGAGTTGCGCCAACCGTTTTCCAGATTTGGCGGGTGTGTTGACGTTGCGCTTAAACAACGCCAGGGCTGGAAGCACATAGTGCCATGCAAAACGGATAACGGGTGGATAGCTCTGAGCCAGGCCTGTGCCTGGCATCATGCCCGGATCGAACGCGTTGACGCGGATAGATTGCAGCCGCTGGTCGGTTGATGCGGTGAGGTGCCTGCCGAGCTCATAGGTCGTGTAGACATTGCAAAGCTTGGATGTCGTGTAGCGCCGTTTGCCAGCGTCGGCGCCAGGCTCGAAATCATGCGCCAAGGTTTCGGCAGTCTCATAGCGTGGTGCTGGCATTCCGGTTTTTTGCTTCGGATCATGCACGTTGCTGGCCACGAAGGTGATGCGTGCACCCGGCGCAAGATCAGGCAGCAGGAGCCTGGCCAATAAGTAATGTCCCAGGTGATTGACCGCGAAAGTCGTCTCATAGCCTTCGGCGGTGCGCGTGGGCGCAGCCACGCTCTGGCCGCCTGCGTTGCAGACCAGCCCGGCAAGCGGCGGAAAAGCCCGCGCACGGAACTTGTCAACGAAGCTGTGAATTGAGGATTGATCCGCGAGATCAAGCGGCAGCACCGCAACCAGTCTCCCTTTTAGCCGCAACTTTTCGGCGGCAGCTTCGGCCGAAGTAACATCGCGGCAGGCCAGGACCACGATGTTGCTGCGGTCCGCACTCAGTGCGGATGCGCACTGGAAGCCCAGCCCGGTGTTGCCGCCGGTGATGATAAAAGTTCTGGTCATGCACGCCTTTGCTTGATTGATCGACGAGGTCCGCAAAACGGGCGTTTCGATCCAAACAACGTCCTGAACCGACTGTGCGCGGGATCGTTGCCGTTAATCTTATCGCGGCGCGCCAGGCCAAGCAGGCCTCTGACCGGAGCGCAACGTCCGCAAATCCGGCTATCGTAACGCAAGCCATTGACACGAGATATGGTTTCCTCGGTCGCCGTTACCTAGCCTCGGAATATACCTACGGCGCCGTGAGAGCAGCGATTATTGATCGATACCAACGTTCAGGCCGACTTGGCTCGCCGTCTCACGTAAAGTGTTCGCGTTGACAGGCCATCGCTAAAGTACCGCTAAATTTCATGTCCGCTTAATGCGCGCATTGGCTCCGGCGCGGACTATCCGCTCCCGGCCAAAGATGGGCGTGGTGGGTTGAAGCGGATGGGCCGGGTGGGGTTAGCGGGTAAAGGGGATGGGTTGCGCTGCGCTCACCCACTCTACGGTTTCCGGGCGTTTGACGTGTTCGGGACAAGAGTTTTTTGGCGGCGCTTTTTTGCAAAAAAGCGACCGCTCGCTTAGTCGTTGACTGAGAGCACCATGATGGGGTCGGCGATTTTCTCGGGGGCGATTTCCTGGTCCAGCAGCAGAACCGCGGTGCCGATGGCAAAAAATTCTATCACGTGGGTTTGCCAGCCATGGCTGCCTTCGTGGATGTCCACGCCGACGACGCCTTCGGCTTTGGCGGCGGCGGCTTCGAACTGCATGCGCTCGACCGCGATTTCGCGGGCTTCGTACATGGCGGCGGTAAAATTTTCCAGCTCGACGTTTTTGCCCACGGTGCCGAGGCCCGAGAACATGCCGCGATGGGCGACGTGGTACACGCAGGATCCCATGACCATTTCCACCGGGCGGTAGCCGGCGTGCAGGAGGGACCAGAAATCCTGGCCGGAGAGGTCTGACGTGAAGGGCCCGCCGTCATGCGCGCGGAAGCCTTTATGGCCCTCCCCGTGCACGACGCCGGTGCCGATGGCGATGAATTCCAGCAAATGCTCGTCCCATTCCAGGCGCTTGATGGTGAGTTTGACGCCGACGATGCCGTCCGCGCCCATTGCGGCGGCTTCAGCGCGCATGCGGGACATGGCCAATTCGCGCGCGTGGTACATGGCTTTGGAGAGCACATCCATCTCCTGATTTTTTGACCAGGAGCCGTATTGGATGCCGACATGGTACACGCAGGTGCCGACGCAGAGGCCGATGGGCTCAAACCCCGCTTTGCGGACCAGCAGGAATTCGTTGACCGAGAAATCCGAGGTGAAGACGCCGGTGGAATGGACGGAAGAGCGCAGGCCTTTGAGACGTTCCTGGGCGTGGACGGGGAGGTTGTTCGTCATTTAAAAACTCCGAGTAGGAAAGCGGTCGCTTTTTTGAAAAAAAGCTCCGCAAAAAACTTTTATTTATGCGGGGGCGGGGGTTGGATCGAGATGGATTGCTTCGCGCCATGCGGCGCTCGCAATGACGGGGGGTGGCGGGGCGATGGCCCGGAGGAATTAGAAGTTTTTTGCGGAGCTTTTTTTTAAAAAAGCGACCGCTTGCTTCGTTAAGAAAGATGGATTGCTTCGCTGCGCTCGCAATGACGGGCTGGGGCGTCATATCGCGCCCTCCTCCTCGTTTGTGGCGTAGGATTGGTGGTGGCGGGTGGTGCCGGTGAGCGGGGTTTTGCCGGCGTGCATGTCCACCACCATTTTGAATGCATGCGGGAGCGGGGTGCCGCGGCGCGCGTCCACAATGGTGGCGATGACGATGTGGCGGGCGAGGTATTCTTTCAGTTTGGTTTCGTTCACCTCACGCTCACGCTCAAAGATTTGCGAAAAATTGAGATGGGCGAGGACGCCGTTGCCTTTGGACCTGGCGGAGTCCCGCAAGGCGGCGTGGGCGCGCTGGCGCACGGTTTCCCATAGATTGGAGAGCTGCCAGGATTCCTGGTTCCACCAGCCAAGCCCGGTGGCGGTGCCGCGCCAATCGGTCAGCCATTCGTAATGCGCGCCGATGGCGATGCCGGTGGGGACGACGTCGGCTTCCAGTAATTTCACGAATTCCAAGGCGGGGACGGTGGCGATGACGGGGTCCGAGGAGGGGGGCAGGCCATCGAGCTTGACCGCGGTGCCGACCAGGGTGAAGTCCATGCTGTTATCGATATCGACCGGGATGGTGCGCATTTTCACGTCCAGCACCGCGTTGGCGCCGCAGGCTTTGGCCTCGGCGGCGAGGCGGGCGAGGGCGGCTTCCCACCCCTGTTGGTGGCCCAGCGTCCAGGACCAGCCGTAATGCAGCCAGCACGTGGCGGAGATGGCGGCGATGGGTTTGAGGCCGTGGGAGCGGGCGATCATCAGCTCGGCCGGGGTGAGGGTCGCCATCCAGGGGGTTTTGCCGGCAGCGGCGTCCTGCAGGCGGGTGAGGGTGCCCGTGGGGACGCGGCCGCCGCGCAGGTTCATCTGGATGTCGGCCTGGCGCCGGTCGGACTCCGCCTGGGCGGCCTTGGCCTCGGGCGAGGCGGGTTTGAAGATGTCGAACAGGCCCATCAGCTCGCCATGAAGGATTGCAAAGAGGTGGCGAGGGATTGGGCGTGGGCGGAGGCTTTTTGGGTCTCGGCGATCAGGCGGGCGAACCAGTCCGCGGGGTCGAGCGTTTTGGTGTTGAGCGTGATGCCGCGGACGACCATGGCGATGGACGCAATGAGCCGCCCGCGCTCCAGCGCCAGGGTGTAGCGGTTCTCCCCAAGCTCGACCGTGATGCCGGTGATTTTGCCGGATTTGGCGAAGAAGCCCTTGGATTCGTGCAAGGTGGTGAGGCTGGGCAGAGCTTCCTTCAGGCGCAGCGCGAAGGCGGCGAGGTTGGCTTCAGCGTCCGCCGAGAACCGGCGGAGCCAGGCGGCCTGCATGTCGAAATTGAGGTCGTTCATGGGCTGATGGCGCGGGCGTTGACGGATTGCATGCCGGTGACGAGCTTGTTGCGGATTTCGGCGAGCTTGGCCTCGCGCGCGGCCTCACCGGCGGCGACCTCACGCTCAATGTCCAGCACCTCGTGCATGGTGGCGATGGTCTGGTCCGCGACCTGGGCCAGCACCTCGATATTACGGGGGTCGCCGGCGAGGGAGCGGGCGGCGGAGGTGGCGGCGTCATGCGCGCCATGGGCGGCGAGCAAAGTGATCTGGCGGTTGGCTTCGTCCAGCTTGGCGGCGGCGTCCGCCGCGTTTTTGATCTCGACCTGGACGACGGCCTGGGAGGCGACGGCCATCAGGCGCGGGATGACTACCAGCATGCCGTTGGAGATTTTCATCATGCGCGTCTCCGCCGCCTGGCGGTTTTGCGCGATGATGGGGATGAGCATGGCGGAGCCGACCAGCGCCTCCCGCATATCCGCGATTTTGCCGCGGAAATTGGCGATGGCGCCGCGGAAGGCCTGAACCTCGGCGGCGTCCGCCGGGTCGTTGGTGGTGATCGCCTTCTGGCGCTTGGCCTCCAGCTCGTCCTCCGCACGGTCCAGCGCGATCTGGCCGGCGGCGATGTCGATCTTCAAATCATGCAGAGACTGGCGGATGGCGTTGGCCTGCTGGTCCAACAGGTCGAGCGTGACGGCGAGGTCCGCCTTGGTCTTGCGGGCCTTGGCCTGCTCCTGGTCCATCAGCGTGAGGAATTGCTTGCGGTTTTCGGCAAAACCCTTGAACGCGGTATGCGCGTCCGCCGCGACGCCGAGCAGCTTGCCGATGATGCCCTTGCGCGCCGGGGCGGCGCCGTTTGCCTCGGCCTGCAAATCCTGGATGCGGAGGATTTTCACGCCGTCAATCACCGCGGCGGCAATACGGCCAACCTCGCCGGCATCGCCCAGGCGCACGCCGGACAGCAACTGGCGGGAGGCGGCCGCGATGGCGGAGAGCACACCCTCCCCATGCGCCAGCAAAGTGGTGGAGCTGGAGAAATCAATCTTGGCGGCGCTTGCCTGGGCAGCGGCGAGGTCCGCCGGCGATAAATTCGCCACCTCCACCAAACGCTCCGGCCGGGGCTGCGGGGCCAAACGGTCATCCGCCACCACCGCAACCGCCTGGGCTGGCGCCGGGGCAGGCGCTGCCGGCGCGGGCGGCTCCAAATTATCGAACACCGACAAATCAAGCGGGGCGGACGAAATGGTCTCAGTCATTGGACACTCCAGCCTTTGGCGGCAGCCTAATCCATGGCCGGGGCGGCGGGCAAGTAAGCAAGGCCAGGGGCTCCGCCCGTCGCGCCGTAGGCGCGCCGATCGTTGACGGCGGCCCTCCGGGCCGACGACCCCGCTGGGGCCGTAAGGCCCCAGACCCCTCGAATTAAGTAAAGGCTTCAGGCAGGGAGGGGTAATTCGCCGCTCTGCTTTAAGCTTAATGACGAAGACCGTAGCGGCGAATTACCCCTCCCTGCCTGAAGCCTTATTAATGGGGTTTGGGGCCTCTCGGCCCCAATGGGGGTCCAGGGGGCAAAGCCCCCTGGCCTTCCTTACTCATCACCCAGTGCCATGAGGCTGGCGTTGCCGCCGGCGGCGGTGGTGTTGGTGGTTGTGGTGCGTTCGGCCAGCAGCCAGGCGGGGTTATAGGGCGGGGTGAGGATGGGGGTGATGGGGCCTGGGGGGGTGGGGAGTGGGGTGGTTGGGTGATCGGTGAGGATGGCGCTGTGGGGGTCGGCGGGGTTGGTGGTGGTGGGGCAGTTGGCGGCGGTGGCGGCGGCGATTTGGGCGGCGAGGGATTCGGGCGTGGTGGCGAGGCAGAGCACGGTGCCGCGCGGGTGCAGGGTGTAGCTGTTGATTTCGCCCACTGGGCCGGGGAGGGTTTGCGGGGTTGGGATGAAGGCCGGGGCGCTGCGCAGCAGGCGGTGCAAATAGAGCGGGCCGCCGGCTTTGGGGCCGGTGCCGGAGAGGCCGTGGCCGCCGAAGGGCTGGGAGCCGACGACGGCGCCGATGGTGTTGCGGTTGACGTAGATATTGCCGGCCTGGATGCGGGCGGTGACGCGGGCGATGGTGGAATCGATCCGGGTGTGCAGGCCGAAGGTGAGGCCGTAGCCGATGGCGTTGATGGAGTCGATGAGGCTGTCCAGGTTTTCGGATTTATAGGTGAGGATATGCAGGACGGGGCCGAAGATTTCGGCCTGCAGGTCTTTGATGTCCGCGATTTCGATGAGGGTGGGGGGGACGAAGCGCGGGTCCGGTGAGGGGTGGTGCTGGGTGATGGCGTGGCCGGCGGCGCGCATGGTTTCGATATGGTTATGGATCGCGGCGGCGGCCGCCGCGGTGATGACGGGGCCGATATCGGTTGCCAGGCGGTCCGGCCGGCCGATGGTGAGTTCGGCCATGGCGGCGCTCAGCATGGCGATGAGTTTGGGGGCGATGTCCTGCTGCAGGCAGAGCAGGCGCAGCGCCGAGCAGCGCTGGCCGGCGGAATCGAAGGCGGAGAGCAGCACGTCCGCCACCACCTGTTCGGGGAGGGCGGAGCTATCGACGATCATGGCGTTGATGCCGCCGGTCTCCGCGATCAGCGGGACGGGGGTGTGGTTTTGGCTGAGGCGCTGGCTGAGCGCGTGCTGGATGTGTTTGGCGGCGGCGGTGGAGCCGGTGAAGATCACCGCGTCCGTGCCTGGGTGGGCGACGAGGGTGGCGCCGATGGCGCCGTCCCCGTGCAGGAGCTGCAGGGCCTCGGGCGGGATGCCGGCCTGGTGCAGCAGCGAGACGGCGTAAGCGGCGATGCGCGGGGTTTCCTCCGCCGGTTTGGCGATGACGGCGTTGCCGGCGGCAAACGCCGCGGCGGCCTGGCCGAGGAAGATGGCGAGCGGGAAGTTCCACGGGCTGATGCAGAGCGCAATGCCGAGCGGAATGTGGGTGGCGGGCGAGAAATCCGCGATGCCGGCGGCGTAGTAGCGCAGGAAATCGATCGCCTCGCGGATTTCCGAGATCGCGTTGGGGATGGTTTTGCCGGCCTCCGTCACCAGCAAGGCGATGAGTGTGGGCTGGTTGGCTTGCAGGAGGTCCGCGGCCTGGTTGAGAGCGGCGGCGCGGGCGGCGGGCGGCATGTTGTTGGCGGCGGCGGCGTAGGCGGCGGCGATGGCGGCATCCGTGGCGGGGGGTGTGGCCGGGGCGGGCATGGGCCGGCCGGCGAGTTCGAAGGCGAGCGCGCCCAGGGTTTGCTCATTGGCGAGGTCGAGCCCCGCGGAATTGGGGCGGGGGGCGAAGAGCGCGGATGGCTTGGCGATGCTGGGGTGCGGGGTGACGGGCAGCGTGATCGCGGCGGGGTCGGCCAGCAGGGCCTCGATGGAGATGGCGGGGTCGGCGATGCGGTTGACGAAGGAGGCGTTGGCGCCGTTTTCCAGCAGGCGGCGGACCAGATAGGCGAGCAGCGTCTCATGCGTGCCGACGGGGGCATAGATGCGGCAGGGGACGGCGAGCGAGTTGGAGCCGACGACGTGCTGGTACAAAGCCTCGCCCATGCCGTGCAGGCATTGGAATTCGTAAGCGGCGCCGGGTTCCGCCATGGCGTGGATGGTGGCCAGCGTGAGCGCGTTATGGGTGGCGAATTGCGGGAAAACGGTGGCGCCGGCTTCGAGCAGTTTTTGCGCGCAGGCGATGTAGGAAATATCGGTATGGCGTTTGCGGGTGAAGACCGGGAAATCCTCGAGCCCCGCCTCCTGCGCGCGTTTGATTTCGGAATCCCAGTAGGCGCCTTTGACCAGGCGGAGCATCAGCCGGTGGCCGGTGCGGCTGGCGAGCGCGATGCAATGGTCCAGCACAAAGGGGGCGCGTTTTTGGTAGGCTTGCACGACGAAGCCGATGCCGTGCCAGCCGGCCAATGCGGGGTCTTCGCACAGGGCTTCCAGCAGGTCGAGCGAGAGGTCCAAGCGTTCGGATTCCTCGGCATCGATGTTCATGCCGATATCGTATGACTGGGCGAGATGCGCGAGCTCGCGCAGGCGGGGCAGCAGCTCGCCCAGCACGCGGGCGCGCTGGCTGCGGGTATAGCGCGGGTGCAAGGCCGAGAGTTTGATGGAAATACCGGGGCCGTTGTAAATCCCCCTGCCCCGCCCGGCGGCGCCGATGGCGCGGATGGCGTGGGCGTAGGCGGCGAAATA
>Ga0209208_10011910_pt1 | contig 11094 bp, 11 predicted proteins | sample S1TSphfallax_3_FD_187694 | JGI IMG/M metagenome (GOLD analysis project Ga0209208, IMG submission 187694) | Host-associated microbial communities from peat moss isolated from Minnesota, USA - S1T2_Fd - Sphagnum fallax MG (SPAdes) (version 2) | ecosystem: Host-associated > Plants > Peat moss >... | reverse complement strand
TTTTCTTTAATTACATAATCATACAACTTAACCATGATCAATTGCATTACCTGCTTACTTACTTTTGACACTTGCCCACTTGATGCGTTGGTAAAGTTAGTTAGTTAGTCACGTAGGTAGTGTGAGGTGGGAAGTATACGTAGGAGGGTTTAGAGGTTTTAACCATTAAACAAATTGGAACCCTTGGTAAGTGGCACTAGGGTTAGGGGAGGTTCTTGTACTTGTGGTTTCTCCTTAAGGTTCAAGAACACCCTAGGGGCTCAGCGCACTTAATGAATTTCTTTAGATGATAACATGGGAACATATAAGAATAGAAGGGGGAGACACTCTCTTTAGATGAGAACGTGAGAACATATAAAAATAGAAGCATCTCCCCTGGCATTACACTCCTTAGAGTATCTCCATCCCCACACCGGCAAATACCCGTTTCCATTTTGCAGTGGTCATTTTTAACTCCCTTCAAAAGCTTTTTTCTTCTGTGGATTTCGACAGTGACTATTACTCGTCCAGATGTAAAGACATAAATGGTCTTTGAGTGTTTAAAGGGACTTTTATGATGTTTGTGGGTGGGGACAGTGATCATTAAACGATATTTTATTTTAAAATAAAGGAGTTGCTTGCAGGTGTGGGTTGGAGATGCCTCAAAGAAATAAAAACAGAGTTGTTTATGGGTTTTCAATGGACGGTGCACTAGTGTTTGCTAGGTCACATAGGTAATTCCAAATAATGAATTGACAAGTGTATGCTATTTGCATTGCTTCAAGTTTAAACTTTATTGTTCTTCATAGATGGTATAATCTTGCTAAGTCATGGAAGATAAAGAAAAACAATTGACCTTCAAACCCTTTTAGAGGCAAATTTCCAATCTCAGAAATCTGAGTTAAACTTATGCAAAGGATTTATGTGAAAAATCAACAAAATCTGTCAAACCCTTGGATAGAATAAAAATAAATAGGAACATGTCACCAGATTTCTATAGTAACTTGTTCTAGCGGGGAGACAAAAATACTGAAAGATCTTCAATGTATTGATTTTCATTTCTAGTTTATAGCCAAATTTAGCTAAATATCCTCATGTATGATAGCCACTTTCACTACATCAAACAATTGCCCAAAAAAAAAAGCACTTACCCAAAGGATAATAATCCAATGGATCCCGAACTAGAGAAAAAGGTTCCTTCCGTATACCATAGTACCATGCAACTTCTACACATGTCTGTTGAATAATTACTTGATTTTAAATTGTTATTTTTGATAGAAGGAATTTTCTTGAGTATTCAATAGTTTCCTTACAAAAAAAATTTCTTTAAAAAAAAAGGAAATTTTCAACATATCAACATTTCTGAAAATGAAAAAAATAAATTTCCAAGATGCCAAGGTACTACGGACATAGTTCACAATTTTATAAGCTTAAAATTTTAGGTGAGGTTCCCCTATGAGTGGGTTCTCTTGAGGAAGCCACCTGAGGGTGTGAGCCTGAGGGTGTTCCCCAGCCTTGGGAGAACCCACAAGTACAGGAACCTCCACTCACATAAACAACTCTCTTTTCATGGGAACATAGGAACATGTAAGAATAGCATAGTCTAGGGTCAGTTTTCACATTGACAAAAGGATTATTTTCCCAAAAAAAATTAATTTTTAAAATTATTAATTTTTCCATGTTCTACTTATGATATTGTCATATGAGTAATGAAATTATTCAAAGTGTAGCCTATGATAATTACGATGGTTTTCAACTTGTCAACTCCATATTTTCACAAAAAAATTTGTTTCACTATTTTGAGGATTATTTAATGACAAAAGAGACCTATTCGGGTTAAGGTAGGAGGATCTCCCCCTTGGCAATACACCCTAGGGTTCTTGTCCCAGGTGAGATCCCTCAAAGTACACAGAGAAATAAAAAAAAGGCAGTTGTTTGCATGTGAACAAAGTTATCTTATCTCTTACACTTGGCGACATGGGGCCCAACATGATGAAACCTTGCCACTCATAAATAAAACCAAAGCACCCAAAAGAAGGGAGAATACACGGAACAAAATGGAAGGACCCAGCACGTCCAAGAACACAAAAGAACCACCCAAGAGGGCGAACCACAAAGGGAACATCAAGTTCCCCAACAGGTTTGTAGAGAAGATTCTCAACTTCAAAATGTGTTTCAATTTTCACCAGCAGATTTGTGCTTTATTCACGACTAATTATAAGCTAAATATGGTGGAGCTTAATTTAATTGATTTTAATCCAAATTCAATTGAAGAAATTCAAAATGCAAATTGATTCAAGGGAAAAGACTAAATGAAAAATATTTACATTACCTATGTCAAACAATGTATTGTTTGGACATATTAGGTAAAAAAAACTTATTACTTAACCTATTATTACTAAACTAATTCGTTTTAAAAAAATATACCGTGTTTGTTATTATTTCATAAAGTCATGGGAGTAATTCCAGCTCAATGATTTATTGAACCTTATTAGCAAACAAGAACCAAGAAATGTAGCAAATGAATGATGTGCATCACAATGGATGAAAAAAAACTTTGTTTTTCATTCACATTCAAAATACAAATAATTATATAATGTGGGATGAAAATTCTGAAAATAAACATTTAACTTGCCAAATTTATTTTTTTAATAAATTAATTATTCAGTGTTAAGGTGTTGTATCCATTCAGGTATTACCTTATAAAGTAATTTTTGACAACTAGTGGTACATTGTGCTTGGTAGTGTGTTTTCTTTTTCTTTGATTTCCCAAAGGTAGCCAAAAAAATCCTAAGAAAACACACCTAACATTGTAAAAACGCCCTTTTTTCTTTAAGAAATCACTTCACAAAAGACCACCCAAAAAATGGTCACTAATGTCTCAAGATGAAAAACTTTAAAATTATATTTTTCAAAAAAAATTCAAGTTATTCACACCTATCTATAATAACAGATTTTTTTTTCCTCAACAAAACTTTGTTGTTTTTGTTTTCTAATGTAAATTTGACTATTTTTTCTATTTCTTTTGGAAAAAATTGCCAAATTTTTTATGTCACAAAATTTATTATTATTAAAAATAATTCAAATTTTAAAAATAATTTTAAAAACCTTGAGATTGTACAAGGTATATTTCCAATTTTTTGAAAATTTTATACAAAAATATTGTGTGATGTAGGTAGGGTATCACAAGAATGTCAAGTGTGGGGGTTATTGGAAAATTAACTATAGTTTAGTTAGCTTTCCATTGCCGGAGTTTAATTCCTTTTCTGTAGTAAGCAAAAGGAAAAGAGAGACAGGTAGGTAAAAGAAAAGAGAGGTCCGGGACCTTAGGTTTGAGGCAGCCAGCAGAAAAAGTTCATCTTCTTTCCGGGGGTGGACGGGGGAGGGTGGTTCTTTCAAGGTTTTTGGGGGTTGAGCGAGGTGCGTGGTGGACGGCGTGAGGGAGAGACACAGGAAACCAAAGGGAGGGAGAAGTGAAAGGAGATGGCGATGGCAGCAACTGCGGCAGTACAGCAGGTAGCGGTGTCAGTAGGAGTTGCAGTCGTAAGTGTTGGTACAAGTGGAGAGAGCGGAGGAGGACAGCATCAGGGAATGCGGGGGGGCGGCTTGCAAGTCTCTCCTCGTGCACATTTGGTATCCGCAAGGCCTGCACAGAGTCATCAGACACATCCGGCGCATCCTCGGCTTGCTGCATTCTCCAGCTTCTTTGGCGCCGGCCTTGATCCTTGCCTCCTCCGTGCCTCTAATGTGAGTTTGCGATTCGTTTCCAATCATCCATCATTTGCTTGTCCGTGTATAGCTAAGTGCACTAGGACTGTACGAAAATACCCTGAAGAAGCAGGCAAAGATAAGAAAAACTGTTCTGAGCATGTTGGTGTTCTTCCGTTGCCTGCTCCATGCAAGTTCTTATCTGCATTTCTTTATGGTAGAATGTGCATGTCCTTGAGATCTCTCTTTTTTCTTAAGGTAATCTGGTATGGAAGCAGAGGAGGATTTTTTTTTGGATGAGATTGCTTGCGAGAAAATATATTACTCACTGTAGAGATAGGATGCAGTGCTGTTGAAGAAGCATTTATTACAATGTGGGAGGAGAACTTGACATCTCTCATCACATCATAGTCATTCTAGAGTGTTCTATGTGTGCTGTTTTTTCTTTATCATGAGAATGGAGATTTCTATATTCTTATGAAAGATATATGTTGTGTGTGTGGAAGAGTGGCACTGCAGTTGCCAACAGTCTCTGCTGAATCTTTAACCAAATGCTTCAGGGTTCAGTTTTTGTTTCAAATTTCTAGTGCTGCATCTGTATTCTCTGAGAAAAATTGTTTTGACTCATTGCAAAAATTGTTATTCATGCGGTACAGAATGGAGATGTGATGAGTGAGAAGTTTCCATAATCTTTTTGCTTGCTGCCTCCAATGTCTGTTTATATGAAGGCACACAAGCCATCTTAGCCTTTAATGAGCAGTGCATGTGCCATACCCACCCCTTCATGAACTTAGTGGTGCTATTTTTGATTGACATTGCAGCTAGTCACTGCTATTCATGATCAAGGTGATGGTATGATCCTTTGTGACACACAATGTTATGGCTGCACTCATTCTCAGTGTTTTGGTTTGGCTGGAATTGATACAAGTGTTGCCTTCAAAGGGTAGTGGCAAAGATTCTCTGCATTCTCATTTGGATGGTCATGGCATACATTGTCTAACAGTGATTGTCTTGTAGTGATATGGGGTATAAATTGTCTTCCTCCATTTGTTGAGGTTTGACCATGATGTGTCAGATGATTTTACGATCTTGTCACTGGTTAGCTCATTGCTGGATTTTGTTCAGGTCCATGTGGACTAAAAGATGGGGGGTTTATCTGGCCTGGGATGTTAGTTTGTGTAAGAAACTGTTGTTGCACTCTCATGCGAGTTTTTCTCTTGTGCAGGGATCTGCTGGTTCTTGGCCCATGGCTAGTATTGTCAATGAGGCTGAATCCCCCCCCCCCCCACTGATCATGCATAAGAATATATAATCTTAACAAATGTGCTAGCTTTTTATGATGCAGCTGCTTACAACTTTTTCCACTTCATATTTGTGATTATATTCAGTGTGTAAGTTAACCTCTGCAAGATATGCATTGATGCAGCCCAAGGAGTGAGCTTTTGTACCTCAGATAACTGATGATTCTTATGTGGATATGTTTTCTATGGTATATACTCTAGTCATGGAATACCACAAAGAGTAGGGTGACCTAAGTTTCTGTCTTTTGCTTGAATTGTGGAGGTTATTTCAGGTTGCTGTTGATGCCACATCCAACTCATCTGCTACAGATGGCAAAGCCTCTCATCCTGTGCTTGAGGCAGAGCCTGCCTCTTCTGAGACTCCTTCTGCAATTTCTTCTTCCCTTGAGACAGCTGCCTCTGTGTTCATGACTGATGTTGCGAATCTTGTCAAGTAAGCACACTGTCATTTTAAATGTCACAAGTGTCTATGTGCTTGTGGCTTTAAACCTGATCCTGTCAATGTGTACTAAGGAAATGAGATAATGCTAGAATTAATTGTTCTTCTAATAGATTTTCTTGCAATTTCTTGAAATTGGTATTATCCCTAAATTCAAAAGGCTTAAAACATCTTTGACAAGTATTTTCAGCCAGAATGTGCAGGTATTTGCATGATTTATATGCCTCATTTGGATTCCAGTCTTTTTGATTCTGCTGAATTTATAGCACTGAATCGTCAGTTTTAGAATTTGTACTGAAAACAGTTCTTTATAGCCCAAATGGTGAGCTTCAATAGTCTATGAAGAGAAGAATTTACTCTTCTAGATTTCTGTTCTAGCAAATCAGAGTTCTGCTTAACAAAAGAGGTCTTCTGTTTGGTATTTTGGCCTTTGGAAATTTTTAAATGATTCAAGGGCTTCTCAATCCTGGATGGAGAGCATTTTAAAGTCCACTTTGTTGTTAGAAGATCAGCTCTCCATGTTGCTCACATTCTCTATGTTGTTTCTCTCCTCTTCCTCCTAATTTGTTTATCTTTGGCATCTGTTCTTTTTCTGGTTTTCCTTTTCTTCTCAGTTTCCTTGGTCTTCTCATTCTTTTTTATGTTTTGTTGACATATCCAGCATTATGGCTGAGTTGAGTCTTTCTGTTGCTCAAAAGTCTTGTGACAGAAACTTGGTACAGTAGTTAATTTATGACCTCCACCCACTGCTGGGAGCTGATGAAGACAGTGGCAATATTATTGGTCACTACCATACATGTTGCTGTCAAAGTTCACTTACTGAACATGTGGGTGAAAAATCGGGGTGACTGTTGTGATTGTTCAACCTGTTCCTCAGGTTTTTTTGTGTTTTTAAAGGCAGTGTCTTGTCCCTTTCCTCTTTGCTAATATGTTGCCAGATTTGAAATGTCTAGAAGCCTATCATTGGCTCATCTTTGAATTCATATTCAGGTTGACTTAAATTATCAGAATGAAGAAGTTCTCAATGCTTATGAATATATTTTGATATTGCTTCTTGACAACACTTTCTGGTTAAGATATTAGTCATTGTCTCTATACAAGAGCAGTGTTCACCTGGTGAGCGTGCTTTTCATATGTTCACACTGCAAACATGGCCTTGCAGGGTGTTCATTGAAGCAGTCCAGACTTAAGAGCAAAGCCAAACTTGTGGAACTGAGCTGATGATCAAGGTCTACACTGATGTAGCTCTCTTGACAGTTACCAGTAATGAACCAGTCTGTGCTTGTAAATGCTGACTGGACCCTTTGGGATGATGCAGGCTTGTTGACTCAAGAGATATTGTTGAGTTAGAGGTGAAGCACAAGGATTATGAGCTGTTGATCCGGAAGAAGGAAGCCCTTCCAACTCCGCCTGCTCCTCCTCAGATGTCTTTTCCAGGCCCACATGTCATGGCCCACACTTCCTTTCCTGCCTTTGCACCCCCACCTCCTCCTCCTGTCACTTCTCTTGCAGCCTCTGCCCCTGCACCATCTGAAGTTCCAACAGCCCCACCAGCAGCTGAATATCCACCCATGCTTTCCCCCATGGCTGGCACATTCTACCGCAGTCCTGCCCCTGGTGAATCATCGTTTGTGAAGGTAAGCAACAATCTATTGTGGCCTTTGTGCATCTCATGGTCAAGCCATGAATCTTAACATCCTTTGTAGCAATAAGTGCATACGGGTGGACCCAAGTGGCACTCACAAATGTCAGAAATTTACATGACTTCTTCTATCCCACAATTGTTAATTATTGGGGATTGCTAGTAAGTTTTCTCAGGGGTAATGTGCATTTCAAATACCTATTTTGGGCCTGATGCATCTAGTTATTTGGATAACTGGTTATTTTGCAATATGAGGGTCATAAAGTACATGCTCAATTCATTACCATAGGCACCTCCTTCCACTAGTTATTTGACTACAGAGTCCTTAGACATTGCAGTTTTTAATCTCATTTCATCAGACAATGCTGAATAACTTGCTATCTTCCAAGTTCCAACCAAGAAACATGTTACATCCATGCTTGCCTATACATTATGTTTGTGAGGTTGACCTTCAGGTGGGAGACAAAGTCACAAAAGGGCAAGTTCTATGCATTGTGGAAGCCATGAAACTGATGAACGAAATTGAGGTGAGACATGATCTCTTTGTTGCAAAAGAGAAGTGGTTCCTTGATTGCCACCAAGTAACTTCCAGCCAATCAAGCTGTAGGAAAGACCATGGTGTTCTCCATGGTTCTATTTTTCCTCCACTTTGATTTTTCACATACTGCAGCTGTCATCTGTTCATCTGAGTTAATACATGGGAAATGCTTTGCTTCTTGGGGGGATGCCTTGAATGAGGTCTATTTGGTTGCTTGAGAATGTCTAGCAGCTGAATTTCTCTGTATGGCCTCTATTTTCATCAGGCTGATCAATCAGGAACAATCATGGACATTCTTGCTGATGATGGGAAGCCAGTGTCCATTGAAACTGTATGTCTTCTATCCTTCATTTCCTGCAAGCTGTTACTATGGTGTTAAATGGACAAGCAACATGAAACAATTCTGTACAATTTGAACTGCCCTAACTGTTTGGAGACTTAGATGATAGTTGTGAATCTAAACTAAGCCTATGGTTTAGTTGCTATTCATATCAAAAGACCTAAGGTACACCATGCACTAGTGAGAGTAGGAGGCTCCTCCAATGAGCATCTTTGTTGCAGCTGAAATGCTTGGTGGATTGTGCTTTTGAGGATGCAGATGTTTATACTTACAATCTTGTGCAATTTGTTTCTTTGTCCACATGTGCAGCCCCTCTTTGTGATCAAGCCTTGAGGAAATCAATGTTAATTCTTCCAGGCGACATATGGGTTGCAGCTTTTTGAAGGTTCAGAAACAGGTTGCCACACTGCAGCATTCTGAAGAGACTAAGTCGTATTGTCATTGCAATAGGGTAGAAAGAGCCATCAACCGTGTTTGTTTTCATTTGACTTGTCTTAGTTGAGAATGAAGGCTTAGGTGTGAGGGTGAGTGTTGAAAAAACATTTGCTCTCTTTGGTTGAGCTGAAGTTTGAAATCTAAGGCTTCAAATGTGCTTCTGGGAATGAATTTTGATGCCATGTGTTTCATGCAATCAAGGGTGATCAAGAAATGTGGCTCTAGATATATGCTACTGGCAATGAAGCTTGAGACCATCTATGTTTTATGCAATGAACAGAGACTGAGAACTGTGTTGAAGGGATGTGGCCACTGACTTGGTGTTGATATCATTTTATTTTTCTGGTTCTGCATTGATAGATTTCATGTATTGTTGAGCAAATGGAACATGTGGTTCTTGCATATATGCATCTTGACATCCCTCCAGTTTTTTGTAATTTTTGGAAGTATTTGGACTGATTTGTATAGGTACATGTTAATTGGTACATATTCTGACCATATGGCATAATGGATTTATCCTCTTGTTGACTTATTTAGTTTTGGCAACACATGAATTGGCCTGTATGTTGTGGCATCATATGCATTGCAATGCAAAATATATTCAGATTTTCATGCTGTGCTAATTTCTGTATGCAAATATTACTTGCAATGAAGAAAACAGAACAACATGGGACTCTTCTTCACTCCTTGACATCTGCTCAACAAGATGATAGCTTTTTGATGAGTGGATGGCATAATGTTTCGCTAGGGATTAACTTCACAAACCATCCACTACACATTAAATCTGATAAATGATTTGGTGAAAAGATGCCCAATATGCAAATTGGGATCCACTACACATGATTTGTACCTTTTACAAGGGACAATTCTCCAACAAATATGAGTTTTCATAAGCCCATAGTGTGCTTTGCCAACTTCAAATGAAAATAATTTACATTTTTTCATGTTCATGAGTGATATCCCTTGTTGTAAATATGGTATTGAAAATTTAATCATTGATCCTTTATTGAGCCTTTGATCATAAAGGATCAAATTTGTATTTAATCTCTAGTTTTGGAAACCATCTTTGTATTTGCCGGGGTTGTTCACCAACTCGCATGATTCATCATTGCTATTTCATCATGACTATCATGCCTTGGTGAGTTTCCTTTTTTTCCTAATATTTTGTGCTAACCCTTGTTTTCCATTATGGTTCAAATTGTCTTCAACACAAACTAAAACCATTTTATTATCCTTTTTAAGAGGACAATATCCTTGTAAAAAGGTCAATGGACTAATTATGTTATATACCATTTACATTTGAATTAATTAATTTCATAATCATGACAATAATTTTTTTTACATTTGCAGCCACAACCCATTTCAATCCAATTTAAATGTATGCAAACTTCCAACGTGTTATTGCTATAGTCATTTTGGATTGGTTTATATAGCAAAACCTTCATTTGTAAATATATTTAAATTCTTTTTAAGAGAATTTAGTTTTTTGTTTATGTAGTTGTTTATATATCTATTGTAATACATGGGTGGCTTTAACAAATGTATGTCAAATAATTTTATTTTTTTTAATCTTCCAATTCAAAAATAAAACACTTGAAAAAAACTTTGATAATAGTAAACTTTGAAATTATTTGAGTCATATTTTTGTAGTCATGAAAATCACATTTTGGCATAATGAATGTTTCTTTTAATTGTTGTTTATATTATTTTTTGAAATAAGTGTCACCATTTCTAACAAGCCATTTTTTAAATCAAATTTGCATATGTCTCATATAATAATACATTGTAAGATTATGAATTCATTTATGAAATGTAAACTTGATAATGTTACATATATGTTGTGCATATTCAATTGCACATTGTTAGGTGGTTGGCAAAGGTCTATGATTAAGTGGTCAAATGCTTGTCCTTATGCTTTGAAATCAATGAAATAGAAAGTTAAGGCAAGTGGGAGTTGATACCTATTGATTGTGAATGTTTTGGAAATGTTTGATTTTGATGTGATGATAATATTGGAAGCTCCTTGATACGAGTATTATTAGTATGACATTTTTAAGGAATCCCTCAAATGTTATGTCTTGTAAAATTACATTTTTTTATGAATATATTAAAATTGATTAAAACAATTATTCGGGAGTGCATGGTTGCGTGTCTTTTTGTATCCATTTGGCATTTATGACAGATATATTTTTTATGTAGTCAATTTTTCCATTCATTTTTTCAATTTTTTTTAATTTTGTTATAATGACTTTCATTCTTTTGTAAACTTTAAGGAAAAGTACTAAATATTAAATTTTACTTATGAATATTGTTTGTCTTATAATGTATTGGATGTCATTACGTATTGGGTTTTTTTTGTATGTGTCAATTGTGACAATTATGTTATTATTTAGTTTTAATTTTTTGGAATGTATTATACCTATCATGTAATGGTTTATGGCATTTTGTAATTCATTACAAGGAACTATAAAGGTTGTTGTCCTTCATGGATCATCAAATAAGTTGACATTTAAATTAGATAAAAAAATATGTTTTCAATAAATCAAATTTTGATTTATTTATTTATTTATTTATTTATTTATTTATTTATTTATTTTAAAATGGTAACATATTGAATTTATTTTAATTCATTTGTTTTAGGAGCATAACACTATTTGGTTTAATGTAATTTTCTCGAGAATTTCCCTTATGAATTTTTTTGAGTTAATTTTG
>Ga0209208_10011909_pt1 | contig 11094 bp, 9 predicted proteins | sample S1TSphfallax_3_FD_187694 | JGI IMG/M metagenome (GOLD analysis project Ga0209208, IMG submission 187694) | Host-associated microbial communities from peat moss isolated from Minnesota, USA - S1T2_Fd - Sphagnum fallax MG (SPAdes) (version 2) | ecosystem: Host-associated > Plants > Peat moss >... | reverse complement strand
TTTCATGTTGAAAACAACAGATTTTTTTTACACTTTGAGTTCTTGGGTTTTTTTTGCTATTTTTGTTGTTGCTGGAAGGAGTTAATGTTACTACTTGTTGCTACTAGTGTTGTTGCTGCTGCTAAAGGGAGTTGGTGTTGCTACTTGCTGTTATTGTTGTTGCAAGAGGGAGTTGGTGTTGCCACTTGCTATTATTGTTGTTGCAAGAAGGAGCTAGTGTTGTTGCATGCTCTTGCTGGAGCTAGTGTTGTTGATACTCCTGGAAGGAGTGAGAAGAACGTCTGAGGTATAGCACCCTTCTGCCTACTACTCCTGTTGTTGTCATAAGTGCACCATTTTTGCCAAAAGTAATTATCTTTTTCTTTTTCTTTCTCTTTTGCATGTAGAGACACAAGAGGAGGCAAAAGAAGCCTTAAAGACTCTTAAAGCTACCAGAACCAAGTGCAACATCAAGTAAGAAGAAAAAAAAAATCCTTCGGCACACCATCGTTGCAAAACTCTAAAACAATCTATAGTGTGGCGTCCGTTATGTTGCCACTCGCCATCGCTACAAAGCTTTCGAGCAATCTACAATGTTGCATCCACAGTAATGCCATCCATTGCGTCGTCGCCTATCGCGTTACAATCCGTTGCAGTCGCACTCCATTCCGTTCTGTCGTTCTACCATTGCATTGTTCCGCCTTTCTTCCATTTTATTAATCTGCCATTCTACCGTTTCATTATTTTACCATTTTGCCATTTACTAATCCATCGTTTCTATTACTTCACCATTTTGCCATTTTGCCCGTTGTCGTTCATCCCTGTTGACGCATAGTATTTTTCAAACCTTACGTTGTGTTAGAACTTTTTAGGTAATGCTCTATATTGTTATAAAATTTTGGGGCATGAAACAACACCATGTCTTCAAATGATGAAAACACTACCATGGAACCAAAACCAAGGTATAAGCTACAAAGTAACACACAATCCTTTGAGCCGATTTCTTTGAGCTCACAATCTTCACAATGATACCATTAAACATTTACAATGCCACTGTCATCTAGTACAACTCCTATGAAGACTTCAAATTCAGATTACACTACATCAATGGTACACTAGAGTCCATTTGGAGGTGTTAATAAGTGGGGTGTGCCTAATGGTGCACCTACTTTCACACCATCACCAAATATTCTACTATAAGCCATGACCTCTACATCCATATACACCATGGAGATCAATAATTCCTCTAGGAGAATGGAAAAGTTCAACAGAAGGCCAAGTACCATTTCTTTGAGAGAATTCAAGGCAACATTCTCAACTATGGTTTGTGAATTGGGGTTCAAGTATGGCGTTAATTATGTCGAGGCATTCACATTCAAACAACTAGCCCATTATGTGCACTATGAAGCATTGGATGTCTACGAGCAACATTTTTCGAAGATTTTGGGCATCATTCAAATCCGCCTCACAAGTTACACTTCAAGCTACCATTCCACATCATGGTATTATACTCAGTAATCTAGATCCAGTACCTACTTCAGTAAACTTTTCTCTTCAACAATTCATTGTTATTACCGAAAGCATTTATTCTACCATCGATGCGCCAACTTTTGTTAATCCAATGAAGGAATTCTTTCGAGATCTTCAGTTGGAATTTCTAACCAAGAGTTTTGGAAAAAAATTCCAGCTCACCACCTTCTTTAGGAAAAAGGATGAAACCCTCAAGATGCTCTACAGGAAGCTTCTCAAGCTTAAAGAGGATACTCAAAGCATCATAGACATGGAAGCTGCCCATCGGTATCTTCATTCATTGGAAAGTACTCTAACAATCCATGCACAGGTTTTGCAATAGGTTTTTTGCAAAATTTGGAGACTCATGCACTTTGCTGGATGTGTACAACATTTCTGAGAAGCTGGAACTAGCTCATGCACACTATTAGGCCAATACTATGAGGCCTCCATCACGTTCAAGGCCTCAACCTCCACTAGCTGTGCTAACTAGATCATCACATTCTTCTTCAAGGGCTAAAGTTGTGCACTCAGTTACACCCATCCTATCTTCTTGCAACTATTATGGCAATCCTGCCCACAAAGTTAATGAGTGCAACATTCCTTCTAAGGACCTCTTTTGTGATTATTGTGGGAAAAAGGGACATTAGGAAGTTGTTTGTTTTGCCAAGTTCTCAAAACAGAAGCAATTCCGATTACCACGACAAAATCTGTTAGCATCTTTCACTACCCTTCAACCAAAAGCCTAGGCACCTCAGCCCTCCACTTAAGCTATCCCCACCAAAGGTAATTCCAATAAGAATGCTAAAAAAAAGGAGCACAATGCTAACAAAAAGGAGGTGTTTGAAGCCCATGCCGCTCAAGTTCAAACTCTACAAAATGAACTCAAATCATTAAAGGCCCAACTTGTTAATTTAAAAAGCAAATCTTCTTAACCATTTAGTCATGCCCAACTTGTACAAGATTCAAGATCACGAGAGGGACCTCTTATGTCATTCTATGGCCTTTCACACGATGCCATGGTTGGCGAGTAGGTTCTTTCTAATGCACACAATTATAGTTTCACACCAAAATTTGCTACTTTTTTTTTCCTTTCTTACTTCACAACACAAGAGGCTAATGTGGCACCCAAAGTTTCTGCTACTAAGCATGTAATTCAAATTGATGGACTCGCACCTGGATCAAGTCCTATTACTAGGGCTAGAGGAGCTCGAGCAATCATGCCACAATTTATTCGTCCTCTTAACACGGAAGAAAAACGCACCTTGTTGGTGAAAGGGGAGGAGACTCCTACACCACAAGTTGCTAGGGCATCAAATTTTTATGCTCCAAGATTACATGTACATTAGAAGAACGCATAATTTTCCACTGATTGGCTTATGGAATGCCAACTTCAAATGTGTGAAGTGGTGCAAAAGCTTGTGAGCACACTGTTGTTCAATTCCCAAGATTTGAAGCTAAGCACCAAGGACATAATTACAATATTAAAGCATACCGTGAACATTACATCAAGTGCATTACCAATCCCTGATCCACATGTTACAGTGGTCCCATCCAACACCTTGGAAAAACACTTGATTGGTTCACATGTTGTAGATGGTGTTCGTAATCTGGTAATTAGTTTTAGCATGGCTAATTTAGTGGGCTCTCCTACCTCTGATTCTACATTCACATATCAGAAGGGAGCTAAAAACATTTCACTTGTGGATTCGTTACTTAGCAAAGGCATTGTGGATAACCATTCTTTCCACAAAGTCTCTCACTCATTTCTAAAGGTGGTGCCTAATGAAAGAACTTCCATCACCACTTGCCTTGTAATAGGATCAATGAGCATTGAGAATGATGGAGCTCACAGCTAAATTTACACAACAATTTGCAACCACTGCATGGAAGGCCAATTTCACTTTCTTGCCCCCTGACATCCAACTAATTTAAAAGAAGCATATGGAATTACTTAACCCCGTGGATCTCATCATTTCAGGTTGGGAACATCAAGGATTTTCAGTGGCTAAATTTGGAAAAAGCTTGAGTGACACAAGATCCGGTCTCTTCACGGACATGGTACGATTGATCACCTGGGCTCAATCCATTTCTCTTACACTTGGTTATGTAATTGAGAACACCCCTTCTCAACTTGACCAAAATGAGAAAGTCCAGAAGCACTACACGTTAATCAAGCATTACTTTGGAGAGCCGCTCCTACTCGATGCGGCATACTGCAGTTCCTATGCACACTAATTACATAACTAGTGGACCAACCTTACATCACTCTTAGTTCAGTAGTTGGCTTTGAGACACACCATCAAAAACCCCAACCTATAGGCTTCTCACATATTGGATGATCAAAGTTTTTGCCAACCAGTTACGAGGCAAAAACAACCTCTTTGGTTTCCTACGAACATAACAAGAAAACCAAAATGTGCTTGGCCCACCTTTGTCTCCTTCCTAAGAACACACACCTTTCAGGGAGATAGACCAAGCCTAGTGTATCGTCATGCTTCAACCACTTGGGATGAACCAAGCCCAAAAGAAAAAAAAGGGGTTATAGAGTTCCAAATTGCACTACTAGTCACACCGAGGTGATTAGATTATAACATAATGTTCTACTGGGGAGAGGCATGGACCTAAACTCCTTTACATGGTTGTTGGTAACTTATATATTTTTTCAAATGTACATAACACTAGCACTCATTTAATCAACTTGTAGTTTTGGCAATGCGACTACATGGCACCCCAACCAAGTACACTTGCTTATCTTCAACACTCTACACTTCCCTCTTATTGTTGGGGGGGAGGAGGTCCCATGTAATTTGACTTAAGTTGTTTCTGATACACCTAGAGGTACATTAGCTTCTGAAGAAACAATTACAACTTCCTATAAATTTTCATTGTTGGATAATGGAGAACCCAATAAAGTAGGTTCTTCAAACACACTTTCCAACTACCCTTTCATTATGGGGAACCAACTCACTAAGAAGGAAAGAGACCAAGTCACAACCTTGCTAATTAAGTATGAAAATTTGTTCACATTCTCAATGAAAGACTTAAGTAAGTGTAAAACCATGTAGTTTTTTATAAACCTTATAGATGAGATACCCATTTATTGAAGGAAGCATAGGTTGAACAAGCATGAATGGGAAATGGTAGATGAAAGATGCAAAGAGTTCCATGATGTTGGTCTCATTCAACAATTAAGTTCTGATTTCGTAATCGCTACAATAATGCCAACAAAGAAGGATTTAGCTAGATTATGGACTAAGAAAAGGATGTGTGGGGATTATAGGCCTTTGAACCTAGTTACACCTCAAGACAGGTACACCTTGCTTATGCCTGAAGAACTGTTTGATAACATTGGAAACTCAAACATCTTCACAATTATGGATCTGAAGCAAGGCTTCAACCACATTGTGCTTGTTACGAAGGATCGCAAGAAAACGACATTCCATGGGAATAACAAGTTGTGCGAATGGCTTGTGATGCCTTTTGGATTGAAGAATGCACTTGTCTTTTTTCAATGAGTCATGGACCAATGTCACAACCCTAGCCTTGGGCTCGCGCCCAAGGCAAAAAGGTTTCAAGGGTGCGGGCCAAGAAGAGTGTGAAAATGAAGACTCACACTCCCAAGTGAGTTCTCCTTTTGGGAGTTAGATTCCCAATGGATTCCCAAACCTTCAAAGAGTGATTGTAGAGGTTAAAACACCTTGCATTAAGGAGTTTTTTATATCATTGGAAAGCTATTAAAGTGTAAATGTCTAAAATGGGCTTGCATGACCTGTTTGGACATCTACAACACAAGTTATGGCACAAAAAAAGGTCGGGAATCAAACTGCCAATTTGACTCCCGAGCACAAAAGGTCGGGAATCGACTCAACTTCCGTGCGTGCAAATGGAGTGCAATACACCATTGGAAAGCTCTCGATGAGAACTACAACCTTGCTTCAAACCTCATCCCAATCATAAGTATGAGCAAGAAGTTATGGCCCCACAAAGTTGCGAAAGTCTAACCTTAGTAGTTTCGAGACTCCCCTTTGGGAATCCCAAGACAAAAAGGCCATTTAGATGTGGGCCTCGCGGAAAGGTGCAAAGAATACTATATGGGGGAAGGTGATAGCTTCCCCCAAGTCCAGGCCGTGGTGAACCTTGTGAGTCTAAATTTGCCCGTGGTTTATCCTAGCACCAAAGGTGTTACAACATAGTACTAACCAACTTGTGGTTAGTTGGATGCAAATTCGAGTGAGTGAATAAATTACTTGTCATTCTTCGTAGTCCCATCCCGAAGCTCCAACATGCCCCTCTAACCTTTTAAAGTGCTGAGAACCAGGGAGCATGCCCCAAGCTCCTAACCTTTCCGCTATTTTCTACCTGAAGCTCATCTTCGAGGCTAACAACTTAGGAGCACAATAACCAAGTTTTCGAAGGGGCAAATTTCCTGAAGTGCTACATAAATGACGTCCTAGTGCATAGCAAGGGACTCTTCCAGCACTTGGCTCATCTTAAGGAGTTATCCAAGAGGCTCCACAAAATCAATATGAAGATCCATCCTAAAAAGTGTGAGTTTGTTGTCACCTCAATAGTCTACCTTGGTATTATGGTTCATTGGGCCAAAGTAATAGCCATTTTGGAGATGCCCAATCCTACTAATGTTCACATTTTGAGGAGCTTCATCAGACTATGTAATTACTATAGGATTTATGTCCAAGATTTCAATACTATTACTCATCCTCTCTATGCATTGTTAAAAAAGGATGTTGCTTGGACATGGAATGAAAAAACTCAGGAAGTTTTCGACACACTCAAGGAAAAGCTTTAAAAGTTCCCCATTTTGAAAAGATTTGATTTCAACAAGGTCTTCATTATACACACTAATTGGAATGCTCTTGGTATTGGTGCTATTATTGGCCAACTTGATGAGAAAGGCAAGGAATATGTTATCATGTATGCATCCTGAAACAACAAGGTTAAGAACAACTAATTTTCATACGAAGGGGAATTTATTATTGTTGTATGGGTTGTCATACATTTTAGGCCCTATCTTTATGGCACCAAGTTCACTTTGTATACCGACCACTAACCTATTAAATGGTTAATTACCAATGACAAGCTTACTAGTAAGTTAGTTCATTGGGCGTTTATACTTCAAGAGTATGAATTCAAGGTTATTCACTGACCTGGTATTACACATTAGAACGCGAATACCATGTTGCGAAGACCCTCATTACCTCTGAAGATTTCTCAAAAGCTAGGCAAGACTTCGACAACACATGTATTTTATGCATCTAGTTATTTTACACTACTACAATGTAACTTGGTTGAGCAGCCCATTGTGGATATATGGGAGGACTTGGACATTTTAAAGTTTCAACATGGGAAATACCCTCCCCAAGTTACATCAAGTAAATGGGATCGCATATAACAACAATCCAAACGCTACTCATGGAAAGACAATCACCTCATCTGATGCTTAACACAAAGTGACAACATGGTTCCTCCACCATATGAACGACCTGGTCTTAATCAGAAGGTACACTCTAAGCTTGGACACTTTGGAGTTAAACATATTTATAGCCTTTTCACTCCTCATCACCATTGCAAAGGTATGTGTGCTCAAGTCCGAGACATCATTACTAGGTGTGAACAATGTGATAGAATGAAAACTTCCTTCTCCTCTCGACAGCTCACGATTTCTCCATTCCTTATTCAAGGCATGTTTTATAGTTGGTCATGTGATTTAGCTAGAGAATTACCATAGACCTCCAGGGGTAACATCTACATCATGATTATGATTGAGCATTTTTCAAAGTGGGTCAAGCTTGTTGTATTGCCAAACAAGTCATCACACAACACTAGCTAAGTTTTCTTACAACAGGTCCTAAGTAGGTTTAGGGCTTGTGTTAAGTACCTTACTTATCAAGGATCAGAATTCAGAGGAGAATTCCAAGACCTACTTGATCATCTTCTCGTTGACCATCACCAGACTTCAAGAGATCATCCCCAAGTTGATGGCCTTGTAGAAAAGATGTTTCAAACATGCAAAAAGGGACTTTAGAAAATTTGCCTCACTAGGAACAAAAAGGATTGGGACTTGGCCCTACCTTACATCGCCATGGGTTACATGATGTCCAAACATGCCTCTTTATCTCATTTTTCTCCTTACTTTCTACTTTTTGAGAGACATCCCATTGCTACTCAAATGGACCAAATTGTAAACTTGGATTCCCTAACCACTTGGGATAAGGTCATTGCAGAAAGGCTCTATTCAGGAGGGCTATGCCCATGGCCATGGAAAACTTGTCCATTGCACAACATTGAGACACCTTGCGATATGCACACACACAAGGTGGTAGTTACAAACCTAAGGTGAGACAATTTGATGTCGATGACTTTGTATATTTCCAACAACAACCTAATGATACTCTAGACATTTCTTTTGGTCACATTATCTTGAGGATTAAGGCGACCAAGGAGTTAACGAACGCATAATTCGAGATCATTCCAAAAATTGTGCGCCCTACCACCTGCCAAACTTCCTACCATCATCACGTCGACTTGGATTCCTCCACTTGACTATCCATGTCAAATATGTCAAAGGACAGACAATGTTGATCAGATGTTACTTTGTGATAATTGGAATGGTGGATACCATCTAATCTGCCTCAAGCTAAAGCTCATTCAAGTTCTCGTTGGCATTTGGTATTGTTCATCATGTTTTTTTACAACACCTTGATTTCTATTCAGACCATGCCACGCTTTTCCCGGCTCAGGTCTGGGGGGATACATAAGAATTTCATTTCAACCTCCTCTTATGCATTATATATATATGTGCATGCATCTATTTTTGGTTGATTAATTTCTACCTTTGACTAGTTTTAGTCATTTTGTTCAGTAAAATTTACTATGGATTTACACCCTTATGACATTGTACGTCATGGCACTATATGTCATGACAATTAATGACTATTTGTGCCTATTCTATTAATGACTATTCATGGTTATTTTATTATTGACTATTTGTGTCTATTCTATTATTGCCTATTCATGGTTATTCTATTAATGGCTATTTGTGCCTATTCTACTGGTGGTTATTCTATTAATGGTTATTCATGATTATTCTATTAATGGTTATTCATGATTATTCTATTAATGGTTATTCATGATTATTCTATTAATGGTTATTCATGATTATTTTATTAATGGCTATTCATGATTATTCTATCAATAGTTATTCATGATTATTCTATCAATGGCTATTCATGATTATTTTATTAATGGTTATTCATGGATATTAGTGCTTATTAATGGCTATTAATAGATATTTTATTGGTGTATATTTGTGTTCATTAATGATTACTATGTTAGTGGTTATTGGTAACTATTTTATTGGTGGATATTTGTGTTTATTAATGATTATTATGTTAGTGCCTATTGGTAACTATTCTATTGGTGAATATTGATACTTAATAATGGTTATTGTATTAATGGTTATTGTTGGCTATTCTATTAATGGCTACTCGTGGATATTCCATTGTAAGCCATTGGTGTTTATTGTATTAGTGGTTATTAATGAGTATTTTATTAATGGTTATTGTTGGTTATTTTATTGATGGTTATTGTTGGTTATTTCATTGATGGTTATTGATGGGTATTTTATTAATGGTTATTAATGATTATTGTATTATAAATTTAACTTAAGGTTAGTTGAATAATTTAATTTTAAATAATTTTTAAATTATAATAAACTAGTTACAATACCTTAAGATAAAATAATGTACAATAATTTATGGTACAATAATTTATAATAGTCTATAATAATTTATAATAACATAATATATAAATTAGAATAAATAAAATAGCTTAAAATAATATAAGGAATATCTTAAAATAACATATATAGATTTTTTAAATATAAAAATAGATTTTTTTATTATAAAAATAGATTTTTTTTATTATAAAAATAGATTTTTTTATTATAAAAATAGATTTTTTTATTATAAAAATAGATTTTTTTATTATAATAAATTATGTTAACTAGTAATGAAACATAATGTTTACATAATGACATTATAATGAAATTAATTTTCATCAAGGTGAAATCAGTAAAATGTAATGAACTTATTTCATTTTTAAGGTCCCATAATGATTTAGGTTAATAAATTACACCCCACTTTTGTAATAGAATATGCTTCATCTAAATAAATCTTCATGTACACCTTGGCATGATTTAGTCGGTCCAACAACCTAAATAAATAACAAAGGATATTGATTTTTAATGATGAATCGATTCAACTCATAATAATCAACAAACATTTGAAAAGTTCCATCCTTTTTCTTAACAAATAGAATTGAAGCAATAGTTGTAAAGTTTGAATGTCAAATGAACCTTAAACTTCACCAAATTTAGGGAGGATTTGCAACTATACTATCACTAATGTGTAACTCCTAACTTTTTCATCCCTTTATGTGAATGCTTTTAAAATTATATTCATCCATGAATAAACCCTCATGGCCCATTAGTTGCATGTGTAACCAAAATTTAATCACAAATTCATCGATAATGTGTATTATGGGCATGATAAGCATTCATATTTGGGGTAGTACAATTAAAAAATCTATTTTTATTATAATATATATTTATTATGAATATTATCACCATATTTTTAGGGGTTTAATGTAAAGTTTTGTGAAAAGTACATTTAGAATATTTTAAAGGCATAAAAAAATTATTTAAATTTGTTTTTTCCTATGAATAATTATTTCATTAATAGTAGTTATTATTAATAGTGGATAGTTAGAAATTAATAATTAATAATTATAAATAAATAAAAAGTTAAAATTTAATATTCAAGTAATTATAATTATTAATTATTAATCAAAGATGGAAATACAGATGGCAATAAGTTTCAAAAACCAGCCAGAAATAACAGTCTGAACACCTGCACTTGCTGAACCCAATTGATTTCTTGAGCATTTCCAACTTCATACTGCAGCATTTCTGTTAGCCCTACCAAGTCAGCAGCCAAAGCCAATGCCTCAGCCACATCCTTGCCTGCCAGAAACAGTGCAGTTATGCAACTCTGCAATTGATAATGTGGACTTTTGAATTACTTGTTTAAATTGCATCAAAGGGTAGATGTGCTTACTGTCCCAGGTTCATAGGGCAAATACCCCTGGATGTGAATCTTTACCAGCATGTAGGATTGTTGCACTTTTATAACCAAAACATTGCTTCAACCTGTCTCTGCAAATGAACATCTGAAGAGATGCCTGACAGCTATTAACATCATGTAAAACCAACAAGATGAGAGGTACATCAGACATGCACCTCCTGTTCTTGGGGTGCTCCCAAATTTGCATCCTCATTGCTGCAAAAGCCCTCACAAAACACATCAACACTTCCATAAATGCATCCTGCAATCCCCCAATGAGGTTTAAGCTCATCATTGGTAACATGAATGAAATTTCATTCAAGAATCTAAACCCTGAACCCTTGGATGTCCACACTCAGTCAAACCTACCCAGGCCCTGTGGCCAGAAAAGTCAGCAAATTAACAAGGCCAATTTTAAACTCAAGAGATCATTCACAAGAGAAACTGCACAGAAAACCACAAG
>Ga0209208_10011908_pt1 | contig 11095 bp, 10 predicted proteins | sample S1TSphfallax_3_FD_187694 | JGI IMG/M metagenome (GOLD analysis project Ga0209208, IMG submission 187694) | Host-associated microbial communities from peat moss isolated from Minnesota, USA - S1T2_Fd - Sphagnum fallax MG (SPAdes) (version 2) | ecosystem: Host-associated > Plants > Peat moss >... | reverse complement strand
AATACATTTCCTTAGATCCAATAAACAAAAGTTCTTCCATTTTACAAAAGATTATAAACCAAAAATCAATAATTCTTCTTTAAAATTAAGAATTAACCAACATTACTTCATACCATTCATGTACCACAATGAACTCAAACTATGAACTAGCCCTTGTATACTTACTTATTCATGATTGTCAACATCCTAAGATATTTCAATTGGGCTTGCCCAACCCATTTTTTGAAATAATTACCAAAATTTGTCGATTATCAATCATAGGTATGATATGTAGATTTTTAATTCGAAGGATTATACAACATGACCTTCTACCCTTGGAAGGTGATGAAACATAATTCTCTTGTCAAGAACATTATGAATTCATCCATGTGGCATGTGTCAAGTTGAATTGCACCAACATTACATAGCCTATCTATGTTTTTTTACTTAAACAAAATGACCTATTAGAATTTTTGTAATGTATTTTCACAACACCGTAAAAACAACAATGTTATTGCCTAAAAAGGGAGAGCATCTTACATTTCAAGTTAAGGTTTTTAATGTTTTGTAAGGTCCTACCTTTTTTTCTTTATGTGATGTTTAAACTCCTAGCTAGTAAATTATGGAAACAAATTTTTTACAAGTTTTTGCATGTGGTAAGGCCCTCAGACTAAGGCATTATTAGAATTTGATGTCTCCTTTCATAAAATGGGAACCTTATTTTGATAACACCTCATTATCCACTACAAATGAATGGCATAATCATTCACCATAAATGTCAACATGCACATAAAATTGATTAGTCTATGAAATAACATCATGGTTTTAAAAAAAATTAGCCCTTAGCAAAATCACAACAATTTATTTCAAGACTTGAACATTCAATTAATCATATTCTTTTTTTGATTGCATTGATTATGCTTCACAATGCAATTATTTGTGTTTGTGAAAAACATCAAACAACATTTGTGTTTCATTTTGGTGTATACTCCTTGAAAGAAGGTTTACTTAATCCCAACCTAGTAAGATATTTATTATGTATTTGCTTATCATGTTTACCATGTGTAAGGTACATATATGTAGTTGCTAATATTGTCTAGTTTTTTTAATTTCTAAGAAGACCTTTGATTTTGGTTTTGATTTTTTCCCTTTGATTGATAGAACCTTTTGATAGTTTTGAAAAAAAATTATATGTATATATATATTCATAAAACCTTTGATTTTAAAAAATTCCTCAAATTTTGAAGCTTGATTTGATTTAATATTGGGTCCAAGTTGATTTATTTTATATACAAAGAAAACTAAAACATATGTTTAATGTTGTTCTTCTTTGACAAATGCACAAATCTCAAGGTGAAAGATGGTGGTTTGTTCATTGTTTACAACCAATTAAAATTGATAGTTTTGCTTGAAATATATGGCTTCATTTTTATTTTTCATGACAGTTGTTTCTTTCTAGTTAAAGAATCCAAATTTCTTTAAAACGAAGCAAAATCCCAAGTTTGGTGTTAGTTTTTTAGTTCCAATTTCAACAAAAAGTTGATTACAAATTTTGAATCCCATATCAAATTTCACAAAATTGTGAATTCACAATTTAAATACCTTATAACTTGAGTTAGAAGCAACTAAAAAGTTTGCCAACACTAATACTTATTACTTACCTACAATGTTCATTTGTGAAATATGTAAAATATGTTATGCTAACTTTGGATTTTTATGTTACAACAACATTTTTTTAATCTGCGAATGTTTAGATTTAGACATGACACATTTGATCTTGTGATAAATTTCATCAACTCATAGTGATTACCTTGCCATGTGGTAGTGGGACTTTTTGAAGTTACCAATATAGTTGGAGTTGCAATGGTAGCACAAGTCAAGGAACCTTTTTCATCTTATAATTTATTGGACAAGTTGATTGCCTATGTGGAGGATGAAGGTGACAATTTGTGCACCCTTGCATGAATTTTCACCTCTGCGATCAAATTTGTTCCTTTTGCATTTATAATTCCTTGGCAAGGATCTTGTCTTTGCCATGTTTTTAGTGAAACATGACAATATGCTTGTAATGATACAAATGTTTGTAAGGGCTTTCATGAGGTTAGTTTGAAGGCCATATAATTTGCCTTGTAAAAGTCAATTACATGAACAAAAAAGTTGAACAAAGGATGTAGTGAATGGGAGAAGGCATGCCATGATGTAAACATTTCCCGTCAGAAATTGAAAACCATAGTGAAGATTAGATTTGCTAGTAAGGTGATTAAGTTCCAAAAAACATTAAAATATCAACATGCCATCAATCTTTGTTATGGGAGGCAAGAAAATTTCAAGTTACAAGGTCAAGTACCAAATGCATAAACATGGGTAGTTCACAAAAAAATTATAAAAATTATGCTTCTTGTTGTGAAACAATGTATTTTCAATCAAACCCAAGGTTATTGGTTACTCTTTGATGCCCTAAATGTTGTTCTTTCAATAATTATGTACATTCATAGTCAAATTGAACAATTTAAAATTAATTCCATCAATTTTTTGAAGGGGGATTTTGAGTTTAAATTATGAACATTTTGCATGCAAATGATGGCAAAAGTTTTGGTAGCCCTAGTTCCATTTTTGTCATTTGCATCTACTTATAGTGTTAGCAAGGCTCACAACATGCTTGTGCTAATGTTGGACTTGCACTTCAAATCTATTAATGTGGTGAAAACATTTGTAAGGAGAGCATAAGTCATACAAATTGTGGTGGAGTATGACATCATGACTTTGATGCCACTATTAGTGGTTACTTTTCAATTCCAAAACCTTAGCATTGTTGGCCCTATTAAACAACTAATGGTTGATGATGAATCCATTTTTGGGGCAATGATTTCAAATGAGATTCCGTTGCGTGGGTTGCTGGAAAATGAACTATCTTTATTCCAACATCTACATGTGAAGCCTCAAGATTGTCTACTACCTTTAACCTACAAAAGTCCCATGAAATATGATTTTCTAACATCTTTTTTGTTGCATGACAAATTTTCATGAATTTGGGGTCCTAAATTGAAACTAAAAAAGTTTTCAAAATAGTTCAAAATGTTGACAAATTATGGTGTTGTAGGTTGGGAGTTCAAAATCTAGACAAGCTTGTCATGATTATGAAGAATTGGTTTGTTGATACAAGTGTAAATCATTTGTGAAAAGTGTAATCCATTAATGATTTCTTTAAAAAAGAAGTGAGTATCATTAATGAGAACGATATTATGTTAAATGCAATTGGTTATTTCAATGTCAACAAGTTGTAGTGATGGATATGCATCTTGATGAACATTCTATTTTAATTTTCTAAACTTAATAACATTACCATGAAAAAAGAAAATTCTAGTTGATGTTAGCTATAATGTTTGGATGTATTAATGGTTAATTAGGTTGTCTATTTCCAATGATCGAGTGTTGACATTTTTTGTTAAGATTTTTTTTCTCAAATTTCAAGAAGTTGTGTAACGAAAAACATGGGTTATTGCAATTCACACATTGTCCATCAAGATCAACAATAAACAATAAACAATTAATAAAGAAACATGTAACCTTGCACATTACTTCTATGTATGCTTTAGTTCAACTCTCAAACCCTATGTTCTTGAACATATTATTGACACACTACTTAACTATTTTGACACACTCCCAAGCTCCTTGATAGATTTAAGCGTGAGTTTGAAATGAAAACAACAGAATAACAAGGAGTTGGGGCACGTTCCTAACTCGCAGCACTTTGGGGTTAAAGGGGCGTGCTGGAGCTCTAGGATGGGACTAAGAAGAGTGACAAACATCAACTACTCACACAAACCTGCACAAAACCAGACACAAGGTGGTTAGTGCATAGTTGAAGCACTTTTGGTGCTAAGACGAGCCACGCGCAAGTCGGACTCACAAACGGCCCGGACTTGGGGGAAGCCACCACCTTCCCCCTTATAGTATACTTTGCACCTCTCCACGAGGCTCACGTCTAAATGGCACTTTGTCTCTTGAAATTGCCAAAGTTGGGATTCTTATAACTTTGGGGCCTCATAATTTTGTGTGAAGACCTTCAATTGAGATGAGTTCTAAAGCAAAGTTGTAGCCCTTGTCAAGAGCTTTCGAACAATGTGTCGCACGACACCTACACACAAGGAAATCGAGTCGATTCCCGACTTTCAGTGGTCGGGAGTCAAATTGTCAATTTGACTCTCGACCTTTCTTTTGGCCATAACTTGTGTTTCAGATGTCCAAATGGGTAATGTAAACCCATTTTTGACATCTACATTTCAAGAGCTTTCCAATGATATAAGGAAATTTTTAATCCATTGAGTTTTGACCCCTATAATCACCCTATGAAAATGTGAGAATCCACCGGAACTCAAATTCTCAAAGTGGAAGCTCCTTTTGGGAGTGTGAAGGTTCATTCCTTCACACTTTCTTACACTCCCGGGAGCATGTGGTTTGACTCCCGAGCTTCCCTTTTGGCCCACAACCTTGCAAGCCCTTGCCTCGGTCACGAGCCCAATGCTAAGGTTATAACATATTTCACATTCAATTGAATCAAAACATTTCAGAACCCTTTCGTTTGGTTATCATGACCTTTTCTTAGTCTGTTTCTTTGACAAACAAACACCACAACATGATTAGATGGTCTTCAATCCCCAACAATGTCCTTAATAAAAGATGACACAATAAGATCAAGCCCTGATACAAACAAACTATATACCCAAAATTTCCATTCAGACTACAAGTACTTGTTTGGAACTCCCATAACTTAGGTACTCAATCACACTTAAATGTCCACATATCTCAAACATGGACCAATTGAAACATACCCAGGCCACCCTTTAGATACACAAGAGCTTGTCATCCCTTTCGATTGAAAACCATTTTGGACTTTATCCTAACAAATCCTTTTTCACCTCCTTTCATTATGCAACGAAATCACAATTCAAGAGGTTCATAATTCACCAAAACTATGGGCATCTCGTCCACACAAAACATTTCTAACTATTACATTCAACAATCCTCAAAACATAATCACTATAAATAGTGTAAAAATTTAATGTTTAATTTTTTTGAATCTCGAACACTTATCCCTTGTGTAGTAAATAATGTTCCATCACCAAAAACTCCTATATCTACACACACAAAAAAAAACAAAGAACAACCAAGCACATCCCAAAACTTCCTCTCCAACTTAATTGATGTTATTGTTAGCATCCTTTTCACAAACCAGCTCAAGTTCCAATGATGAACAAAGGACAAAATAAAGGTTCGTTTTTTATACAAAGATGTAGACATGTAAAACCTTTTTCACACAAAAAACCCTAATCGATAATTCCAAGCCACAGTTGGTCGAATGCACATTTCACATTCAATTGATTGTTTTGCATCTTGGTTTTAAGGGTTTGGGTTTTGACAAAGACAATCAACATTGTGTTTATATTTAAAACAAGGGTTTATGGTTTATGAGTGCATTGGTTGTTCTTATTTTGTATAGTGATGAGTTTTTAACTTAATAAGAGACCTAGACATTATATTTGGTGATTCTCAACACATTCTTGCAAATACCAACCCTTATGGGCACTAAACAATTCTTCCTAAAAAATATCATAAAATAGAATTAAATACTAATAACCGTATCGATTGGTCATTCTAACAAAATGATACCAGTTGAGTCCCAAGAAATTTCCAAAATCTGATTATTTGATACCCTGTGTGTAAGTGAAAATTTTAAAAATTTCAAATAACCGGATCGCTGCATACTGAAAAAATTCAATAACCGGCCAACACTACTTATGATGTTTATCCGGCGGGTATACCAGGTCAAGATACTTACCCGCCTAGCCGTCTATCGAAACCCTAAAACGGTTTAGCAAATCCTTCTCTCGGCGGTGGCGACGACGATGACGACGACGACCCTGAGCGGATTTCGCTCGATTTCGCTCGATTTCTGATGAGAGAATCGATGGGAAAACGGATTGAAAAACAGAATTCATGCGATATTTCTTTTCGAAGAAAATAGAGAGATACAGAAACCAAACTAAAAATTAAAAATAAAATGTCTGGTGTTTTGCATTGAGTGTGCGCAGTGAGCTCACAAACAAGAAGAAGAGGTTGTTTGCGAGAATCCGAGGAGGAGGAGGAGGAAAAGCGATGGAGGATATCGAAGACGTTGTGGGGGAGTTGGACAACTCCCCACTCGGCTTACACTTGCCTGCATTGCGTAACAACTCCGTGAGCATCAAACCGAAGCGACGAAAACCCTCCTCCAACCTGCGCAATTCCAAGAGTGACTCGGTGGTTGTTGCTGCAGTCGATGTTCCGTTGTCTGTTTGCGGAGTCTCTGTTCCTGGTACTCAGGTGGGTTTTTTCCCAATTTTTCTAAGCTCCCTTTTTTCTTTCTTTCCAGTGAGGGAGGGTTAGTTAGGGTTTGAGGACTCCATTCCTGTTTTGCTGAAGTAAAAGTTCCACACAATGTTGTGAATTCCACGTTTGTTTGTTCCTCAGGAAGTATCATCATTTATGATTGTTGGGGATTCTTCAGAATGGACCAAGTTCTACTGTAAAATTTGATCTTCATTGGGTTTTTCAGATTAGCTAGTTTTGAGTTCTGGAAGTATGCTTGCTTACTTGCTTTTGATATGAAGGATTTGTTGTTGTGGTGGTTGGTTTGCCAGACAATCTATGTCAAGACTTTTGGATGTTCACACAATCTGGTGCGCATTTTCCACCTCATTGAGTTATTCTGTGCTAGATGCTTGTCATTGCAATAGTTTTTGTTTCTCCCTTGTTGGCAATTCTAGCTATGCTCACATATCCTCTGTGACGCCCTAAGCAACTGTAATAACAGAGAGGGGCATTGAAGAGCATTGGATATGCAGCATAATCTTGTTTCATACACATAGTTAGTTTCAGCTTTTTGGTTTTTCTGTGGATAGAGGTGCTGCATTTGCTGATGCTTTGGTTGAGAAGAAGAAGAAGAAGCCTGTCATCACCGAGGAACTAAAAGAGACCATCAAGAGGAAGCATCTATGGAATCCATACATTTGCCTCTTGGCTATAGATCATAAAACAGAATTGATTTTCTTCAAGCTTTCTGCAGCAGAGGGAGGAGTGCAGTAGAAGGAAAAATTGACCTGCTTCCTTTTGTATCCCAATGTGAACAGAGTGACAGCGAGTACATGGCAGGGCAACTGTCAGCATATGGCTATGTCTTAACAGACATTCCTGCTCTTGCAGACCTATGGCTTGTTAATACGTGAGTTTCTACACATTCCCCCCTCCAGAGCCACTGTCCTTCCACTCTTCCATCAATCCACCAAAGATATCATCTTGCACGAGCATGTACTGAATAGTTCATAGGAATGTGGATAACAAATCAAATCAGGCCTGTAAACTAGTTCTTTATTTCTTCACATTATTGGTCTCTGTTCTCCCCTTTTTAGGTTTGATTGTGAAATGCTTCATTATGACAAGAGCCTTAGCATCAGTTCCTCTTAATATTTTTTGCCTGCCTACCTTAGACACCGTGCAAAGAAGCTTCTCAAGACAATATCACATTGTTTGTCAATGTTAGTAGGAAGGATGCATCTTTTGATAATGAGTCTGTATACAGGTGCACAGTGAAGAACCCAAGTCAGTCAGCAATGGAGACACTGATACATAAAGGCAAGGATGCAGGGAAACCTTTGGTGATAGCAGGCTGTGTCCCACAAGGAAGCAAAGATTTGAAGGATCTAGAGGGTGTCAGTGTAGTTGGAGTACAACAGATTGATCGAGTAGTTGAGGTTGTAGAGGAAACTCTAAAGGGTCATGAAGTCCGACTGCTAAAACGCAGTTCCCTGCCTTCTCTTGATTTGCCAAAGGTGCATGTCATGATACCCTTTATTGTTTTAAAATCTACATTACTGTGAAATTTCTCAGAACTTGCTGGTGCATTGGTCTCCTAAAACATTATAAACTTAACAATATCAATTCAACTTTGCCATGGAGAAAAGGTTGTAACTGTGTCTTGTCATTAACATAAATCCAGCTGACTCGACAGCATAAAATTTGCTTTGTTATGGTTGTTGCAGGTGAGAAAGAATAAGTATGTGGAAATAGTACCAATCAATGTGGGGTGCCTTGGTGCATGCACATATTGCAAGACTAAGCATGCTCGTGGTCATCTGGGGAGTTATCCTGTATTGTCATTGGTGAGTTGTTTCTGCTTTGACATTTTGTTTGCTTATGGACATTGTCCCATTCTAAACAGGGTTGCCAATCTGTTCATTTTGACCCCAGTTCTAGATTTCACTCAAAAGAAAAACTCTTATCCAAATTCTTCCTTTCTTGTTGAGACCTTTTTCTCTGAATGTAGACAATGAAGGTTAAGAATCTCTTGTAGATGGAGGTTTCAAATTGGAAATGTGGCGATTCTGATTGCTTGATATTGATTAAAAGGTGGACAGAGTAAGGACTGTGATTGCAGAGGGTGTCAAAGAGATTTGGCTCAGCAGTGAGGACACGGGTGCTTATGGTACTCCCAGAGCTCCTTCCTGCTAAATTTTTCTTCAGTCTTCCCCAAGGAAGACACTTTTTTCTCAATGTCTGTAGTAGATCTGTTCACAAAGCTGCTGAGGTCATCAGAGCTTGTGGGAGGGATGGAGACAATCTTTGGTGAATAACTGACTGAGAAAGATGGTGTGTGCAGGGCGAGACATTGGAACAGACTTGCCAACGCTGCTAAAGGAACTTGTAGCAGTGCTGCCTCAAGACCAAAGCACCATGCTGCGCATTGGCATGACAAATCCTCCCTATATCTTACAACATCTGGAGAGCATTGCATCCATACTGGCTCATCCCTGTGTCTACTCTTTTCTCCATGTGCCTGTTCAGTCAGGCAGTGACAAGGTTTTGCAGGTATTTATCCCTATGGCACTTTTCTTTTTTCCTTTCACTGAGGGAGTGGTAGTCCTTGATTAGTCTGTGCCACCCTTCTTTCTTTTATTTTGCCACAAAAGAGGAGTCTAGAAATAGACAGTGTACTCACTCTTAGTGAGCTTATCTTGATGAAGGTTTCTCTCTTTTGGATTACTCATGGTTGCAGGCTATGAAAAGAGAATACACAGTAGCAGAATTCAAGCAAGTGGCTGACACCTTGACACGCCTTGTTCCAGACTTGCACCTTGCCACTGACATCATCTGTGGCTTTCCAGGTTGATCTTTGTGAGCATCTGTGTGTGTTCCATACATGAGATGTTATTGCTCTGTTTCTTTGGTGTGGATGTAAACTCCTGAGTAATATGCAGTGTTTTTACCAAAGGTCTTCAAAGTTATTATGTCAATTTGTAAGCTGAGAAGTAAGCTCTCAATGGTGCAGGAGAGACAGTGGAGGATTTTGAAGAAACTGTCGCATTAGTGCAGGAATACAAGTTCCCAGAACTGCACATATCACAGTTTTACCCCCGACCAGGTCTGTATGCAGGAATAGTGTTGCCTTTGGTTGCATTGTCAAGGCCAGATGAAATTTGGAAATCATTGGACAGAATGTGCAGGTAGAGACAATGGGTTTTCTTTGTAGTGACAAAAAAAGTGTTGAGAGTTTGCAGGCACACCAGCAGCACGTATGAAAAAGGTCCCAACAGGGGAAGTTAAGAATCGGAGCCGTCAACTAACAAGCTTGTTCGAATCTTTTACACCATATGAGAAGCTGGAGGGCTGGGTTGAGAGGGTCTGGGTTACTGACACTGCTTCTGATGGCATTCATCTTGTAAGACTCTCAACCAGGTTGTACCTCTCTGCGTTGCACTGTGCCCAGGAAAGGCCCATTCTTTTCTCCCTCTTCTTATGTGATACTGACATCTTGCTGATTGCAGTGATATGTAAATGAAGATGTCTGGTTTTGGCTGTTCGACTGCTAGAGTGGACAAGATCGTAAGTGGGAAATTTTCTGATGGACACTGGATTTGTGTACTTCTTTTCTCTTCAGGTTGGCCACACCAAGTCATATGTGCAAGTTCTGCTTCCCGACACAATGGGCCTCTTGGGCAGCAGTGTTAATGTCAAAGTCACATCTGTGGGAAGATGGTCGGTCATGGGTGAAGTTCTGGGGCCTGTTATTCAACCTGCTAAAGGATTAAATGGAACTGCAAATGCTCCTTCACAAAAGTGTGAAAGTGAATTGAGGGACAACTCAGATGCGGAAAACTGCTGCCCAAATCAGGAGGGAGGTCCTTGTTCTTGCTCTGGTATTAATGGGGTTTCTGAAGAAAAGTGCTGTGCAACTGCATGTCTGAGTAGTGCACCAGATTTCTGTGCTCACAATGGGAATGCCAACTGCTCCACAGAAGATGTTTGCAGGAACTGTGGTGCTGATAAAACCAGCAGCAGCAGCAGCTCTAAAGTTCACAGTTGGAATACCAACTGCACCACAGAAGACGTTTGTGGGAACTTTGATGCTGACAAAACGAGACACAGTAGCTCTCAAGTTCACAGTGTATCAAGCACTGCCATATGTGAGGGGGTCCCTAATTACAGCACACTTCAGAAGCATGGATCATCAGAGATACATAAATCACAATCCCTTTCAAATGGAACTGAGTATCTGGGCAGTGATGGGATGCATGATGGAACAGAGGTGCAAAAGCTCAGTCATTCAACATGGCAGGGTAGAAGCATAGGTATGAAACTGGGAAAGCTGGATTATTTTCTTATTGCTGGAATGGTGCTTGGTCTCTCAGGTATCATCTCCGGCCTGTTCCTTGTCTCATTATCAATGGAAAGGTGGCCTTTGTCTTGATGATTCTGCTACCACATGCTTACAAGAAATTTTCTTGTACTTGCAATATAATAACATCTTGGACACTCCATATGAAGTTATTGTACACTATAATTTAGAAGAAAACTGCAAGAACATTTGGACCAAAGAGGATAAGAATTGGTCTTTTGTCTAATCATTGATGCAGATCATTCTGAGGATAACATAAGTTGAAAAAATAAAAATCGAAGTTGGGGTACTACAAATAGAGGTTCTATCTAATGGCCAAACCTTGAACTAGGTTAGCAGTTCCTTGTAATACCTGCCTTGTATCTGCAAGAACTTGGAATGGTTAAGCTACAGATGCGAAGAAGT